>Ga0210394_10000861_pt1 | contig 55451 bp, 39 predicted proteins | sample IncBWC12MmetaG_FD_160121 | JGI IMG/M metagenome (GOLD analysis project Ga0210394, IMG submission 160121) | Forest soil microbial communities from Barre Woods Harvard Forest LTER site, Petersham, Massachusetts, United States - Inc-BW-C-12-M | ecosystem: Environmental > Terrestrial > Soil >...
GCGAAAATTTCAAGCGGCGGTGCACCGAGACCACCGAATGGATTCTTTTGACTTCCGGCACGACGGGCGTGCCGAAGCTCGTGATCCACGGTTTCGAGAGTCTCGCCGGCGCGCTGCCGCGCGCGCCCACCTCGGTGCGGCCCATGGTCTGGAGCACGTTTTATGACATTCGCCGCTATGGAGGTCTGCAGATCTACCTGCGCGCCGTGCTCAGCGGATCGCCATTGGTACTCTCCAGCGCCGGTGAAGCGACTCGCGATTTTCTACAACGTGCCGGGGCGGCGGGGGTGACCCACATTTCAGGGACCCCATCGCACTGGCGCCGCGCGCTCATGAGCGGCGATACAGCGCTCATCGCGCCTGAATATGTGCGCCTTTCGGGTGAAGTGGCGGATCAGACGGTGTTGGACAACCTGCGTGCCGCTTTCCCGAACGCGCGCATTGCCCATGCGTTTGCATCCACCGAAGCGGGGGTGGCGTTCGACGTGAATGATGGTCTCGCGGGCTTTCCGGCGGGCTTGGTCGGCAATCCGGGTGGAGCCATCCAGATGAAAGTGCAGGATGGCACGTTGTGGATTCGCTCCGGCCGCACGGCAACGCGCTACCTGGGCGCTGCCGCGGCGGCGCTCGCGAGCACTGACGGCTACGTCGATACCGGCGACATGGTGGAGCTCGTGGAGGGCCGCTATTATTTTCGCGGCCGCAAGGGCGGCATCATCAATGTCGGGGGCCTTAAGGTTTATCCCGAGGAAGTCGAGTCGGTGCTCAATGCCGATCCTCGAGTGCGCATGTCGCGGGTTTTGGGCCGCCGCAATCCCATCACCGGCGCCATAGTCGTCGCCGAGGTGGTGCTGGCGGACGGGCAAGACACCGACGCGGCCAACGCGCATGGACTGAAGGATGACTTGCTGAATGCCTGTCGCCGCACGCTTGCGGCACACAAGGTGCCCGCACTGCTGCGCTTCGTGCCCGCGCTCGAGCTGAATGCCGCGGGCAAACTGGTACGTCCGGGTGCGTAACGTCATCATCACCGGCGGCAGCCGCGGGCTGGGCCTCGCAATGACGCGCACGCTTGCGGCCGCCGGCTATCGGGTCATCGCAGTCGCACGAACCTCAGGCGAGAAACTCACGGCGGCAGGCAGGGAAGCGGCCGAGAGCGGCCGGGGTGCCATCGAACATCGCGCCTGCGACTTATCCGATTTGAATCAAATTGCGCCCTTGGTGCGCGCCTTGCGCCGCGACTTCGGCCCGCTGTATGGCCTCATCAACAATGCGGGATTGGGCTCCAGCGGCATCCTCGCCAACATGCGGGAGAAGGATATCCAGGGGTTGATTCAGCTCAATACCGTGGCGCCCATCGTGCTGTCGAAATACGCTCTGAAGTCGATGATGTCGCAGCGCGAAGGGCGGATCGTGAATATCGCCTCGATCGTCGCCGCCACCGGCTACAGCGGCCTCTCGGTCTACAGCGCCACCAAGGCTTCGTTGATTGGCTTTACGCGTTCCCTGGCGCGCGAGGTGGGCTCGCTCGGGATCACCGTGAACGCCATTGCACCCGGATTCATCGACACCGAGATGCCCCATGAACTCGACGATTCGCAGCGCGAAGCCATCGCGCGACGCAGCGCCCTCAAGCGCATGGTCGAACCCATCGACGTCGCGCGCAACGTCGAATTCTTGCTGGGAGACGGAGGCCGCAACATCACCGGGACCGTGATCACAATTGATGCCGGGAACACGGCGTAACCGCGAGATGAGTCACGTCTTTGGCAGAGATACACGAGCGCAGCTCCCCGTGGCCATACGCGGCGAAGGATTGTTCCTTTACGATTCCACCGGCAAACGCTACCTGGATGCCTCGGGAGGCGCTGCCGTCAGCTGCCTGGGTCATGACCACCCCACCGTGCGCGAAGCCATCAAAAGGCAGGTCGATCAACTGAGCTATGCACACACCGGCTACTTTACGAACCAGCCTCAGGAACTTCTGGCGGACGAGCTGATAGCCCATGCGCCCGATGGCTTGACTCATGCCTTTTTCGTGACCGGTGGATCGGAGGCTACCGAAGCTGCGTTGAAGTTGGCGCGCCAATACCATGTCGAATGCGGCAGGCCGGAGCGTCAGCACTTCATTGCGCGCCGCTTCAGCTATCACGGCAACACCTTGGGGGCGCTATCGGTGAGCGGACACGCTGCGCGGCGCAAGACCTATCTGCCGTTGCTCCAAGAGGTGACGCATATTTCCGCCTGCTTCGCCTATCGCGGCAAGCAACCAGGCGAGTCGGACAGCGACTACGGAAATCGAGTCGCCGATGAGCTGCAAGATGCCATCCTGCGCATCGGTCCCGAAAAAGTGGCGGCCTTCATCGCGGAACCCGTGGTTGGGGCTACCTTAGGCGCCGTCGCGGCAGTGCCCGGCTATTTCCAGCGCATTCGGCGGATTTGCGAGCGTTACGATGTCCTGCTCATCCTCGATGAGGTGATGTGCGGGATGGGGCGCTCGGGCACTCTGCATGCCTGCGAGCAGGAAGGCGTTGCGCCGGATCTTCTGCTGCTCGCCAAAGGTCTCGGCGGCGGCTACCAGCCGATTGGTGCGGTGCTGGTTGCCGGGAAAATCCATGAAGCCATCGCGCGCGGCAGCGGCGCCTTGAATCACGGCCACACCTACATGGGTCATGCGGTGGCCTGCGCCGCCGCGCTGGCCGTGCAGCACGTTATCAACAATGAGGACCTGCTGAGCAACGTGCAGCAGCAGGGCCTTGCGCTGCATCAACTGCTGCAAGAGCGTTTCGGCACTCATCCGCACATTGGGGACATCCGCGGTCGCGGACTGCTGCGTGCCGTGGAATTGGTGCAGGACCGCGATTCAAAACAGCCGTTCGCGTCGAGCCTCAAGCTCCACGCCCGCATCAAGCGGCAGGCGATGCTCGAGGGACTCATTTGTTATCCGGGAGGAGGCACCGCGGATGGCGATTCCGGCGACCACGTGCTGATCGCGCCGCCGTTCAACGTGAACCGATCGCAGCTCGAACAGATTGTCGAAAATCTCGCCTCCGCCATCGAGACGACGCTTGAAATGATTCACGCGAAGTAATTGTCCCCGTCCGAACCGCGCAAAGTACCAGCGCTGTTTTCATCGATCTCGAACTCATACCCTTTGGCGGTCTTGAAAAAGGCGTCGAGTTGCCCGACGACGCGCATTCCCAATCTTCTGAGCGCCAATTGCAGGTGTGGTGAAGCGGTTGGAGTTTCTATGACATGGGCTCCGAGAGCAATCGCTTCAAGCAGCCCTCGAGCGATCACAGACTGCTCTGAAAGTCGCGAACCCCGCAATACTCCCCAGTCCAGGATGGAAGCTATTTCGATGTTCTTGAAATGTCGTCGAGTTGTACTGTAATACCTCTGCTTCAGCAAAACAAAACCTACGCTTTGACCTTCCTCCCGAAACACAAGCAAGGCCTGCTTTCGGGTCGGGTTAGCGTCAAATTGATTGTCCAATAGCCACTGGATCCGTTCAACTGAGCGGCCTGGTGAAAATGGGGCGCTCGAACCAAGGATCTTATAGAGATCTTGTGGGGCTTTATCGACCCTTTCCACTTCAAGGTGTCGCCAATCTGAGGTAGGTAGCCTCAACGCCCTTTGAAGCTGGAAACCCAAGTCGGCAAAAACTGAGCATACCGACGCAAGTGCGCCGTTTTTGAGAATGGATCGCAATACCGATTTGCTCTTCGCGACTGCAACCACTCTCGGCATTACGACTTGTTTCCATTTCAGGCCTTGATAAACACCGTAAACCATATTCGAAACCCCAACAACGCCCACAATTGGGTGGCTCCGTTGCATTTGCATCAGCAGACCCAAGCCCGCCGCCAAGTGTCGATAATCAGGATGAACGAACAGATTTGAGCCCCAAAGAATGGACCGCCGCTCACCGGAAATGAAGATTTCTCCTTCGAACATGTCCATGTTCCCGATGATCACGCCTTCCACAACGGCGACGATCTGCGCGGGCAATTCAAAGTCCTTTGCCAGAGGGTTGGTGTGAAATGCCTGTGCTTTTTGCGGGGTCGGAATCGCCAACGAATGCGGGTTGTCCCATTGGCTGTAGACACTTCCATCCAGCACTTGATTGAGGGTCAGAGTCTCCAGTTTTACCTTGCTGGCCACGGCTTCAATTTACCGCCTCGGCAATTGCGTCTTCGATCTCGCCAGCGGTGAGAAGGCCGGTGATTTGATCGGGTGTAAAACTCACCCCAAACTCTTCTTCGAGCGCAAGCATCAGGTTCATCTGCCCCAGAGAATCCCAGTTCTCAATGTCCCCGGCCTTCGAGTCCCGCGTAATACTTGTTGGCGGCACGTCAAGCACGGCACTCATCACGGTGCGAATCCGGTCAAATCGTTCAGACACCAGCTGGCCCTCGACGGTAGCGCTTTCCTGCCTCGTCTTGTGAGACGACCTCGAATCCGAACCTCTCCCAAAACTCAAGGACTTGGCTGTTTTTCTTGGTCACCAAGTATTCTGCCCGCCATTCCGTCGGGCGCCATTCCGCTTGGAGTTCGGCCATCACATGGTCCAAGAACCGTTTTTCGACCGCGCGGCCCAGGATGCGACAACTTAACAGCAATGTGTCTATCACGACGGCGTTGTCTTCTTTTTTGAAAATGCCAAGTCCGGTCAAACCGTATTCGCCGTATTTGTCAGTGACGTGAAGAGTGTAGACTGCCGAGTCAGGCGCATCCAAGAAAGCCTGGATCTCACCTTCGGAGTATCGGCGCGTCGTCAGATTGAATTGGTTGGTCTTTTGAATGAGTTGGGCGACCCTCGCGAGCGAGTGGACGGGGTCTCGCTCGATCTTGGTCACGATTTCGAGCGAGGCGATGAAGTCGTCCAAGTTCGTGAACTGAGACTTTTCGGATTGCCTCTTGGCTTCGGCCCTGTACATTTCAGTGCGGTTACGGTCCTCTTGGCTCTTGCTGAGCGAGTTGAACAGCCCGTCGCGGAACAGCAATTCTGGCAGTTGGACCAGGCTTTCAGGGACGCGCAACACTTCGACCATGGGCAAATGGTCTCGCACTAGTTGGCATTCGACGCCGCTATCATCGATGAACACAAAACTGTCCAGGCCCAAGTTCAACTCTGCGGCGATCTCGCGCAGGTTTGTGACCTTGTCTTGCCAGTTGATGCGAAAACAAGACAAGTGCGGGCGCTTCAAGAGACAATGCGGGTGGTTGTCGAGCACTTCCCAGACGTCATCAAGATTGTTCTTGCTATTTAATACTACAGCGACGCCCTGGGTCATCAAATCAATGATCGATCTTTGAAAGGCGTAGAAGATGTTGCCCGGGTACTCGTCAGGATCAAGTTTGATGCCCTCGAGCCCGTCTTCGCCGACGACGCCGCCCCACAAAGTGCCGTCGCAATCGAGTACCAAAGCTTTCTTTGCCTTGCCCTTCAAAGCTCGCACGACCTTAGCGACCTCAAGGGCGCAAACGTCAAGGAATCTGTTCGTAAAGGGCATTTTAGCGAGGTACCAAGTGCGGGCATCGAGAGCGCTTTCTCGACCAAGGTTGGCGCACAAACGTTCCCAATCAATGAGGAAAAACCGGTCGCCGTGGTCACGAGCGTACACACGGACGAAGTGGTTGAGCCTGGAGATTTCCAAATCGCGAGACGGGAACTCTTTGGGTTGGACCGGGCCTGTATGCGAGACTGAGTCGGGAAGGAAGGTGTTGATCCCAATCATGGCCGTTGTTTGCTTGGCGGCGAGTTGAAACAACTCCTGCAATCGCTTTATCGCGCTGTCCGCGGACCAGTTGGGGTCCATCCAAGACTCGTCCAAACGCGCAAGCCAAAGTGCGAGCACCACTGCTGACCTCGGGGCTGAATGCACAGGTGACCCGGGGTCGAGCAATTCCTGATGAACGTTGTCATAAGCCCCGAAAACGATCTCTGTTTTAATGTTACTCCTCAGAAGATGGTATTTGAGGTAGGGCCCTATATTGTCAAGCGTGAGATTTCGAAGAATGACGACGCTGGCCTCCGCTTCAATCGACTCGTCGGAGACCTCGATTTGTCGGACCAGGCTGACGAGGCTGGAAAAGCTAGTCGGAGGGTTGGTCCTGAGGCTGTCTAAGAGAGTCCTGCTCATATCTGCCTAGCTTCATCGACTTCTGGACAAAAGGCTAGCCGGAAAATGAGAGACTTCGATCTGCTTTTGCGTGAGGTGGATCAACCCGGTGTGGTCCATCAGCGAGGCATGCCCGCGGCGGCGTGAGGCCGCTTTTACCGCTGACGATCACTGGCTCGATGTGACGTGCTAACATACATCACATATAAAACCAAGAGGTGACGCGTACGCTTCCCACGTCTTCTCGAACTGACGGCACTGGTCAAAAACTAACAATCGGACTCATCGTAGGTTCAACGTTCGCCTCCAAGTATGTGTTCGATCTGGCCGCTTGGGGCCAATCGCAAGACGATTTATCGATTTCACACCTCATTCTGCAGAAGACTCCCAAGTCTCACGGGGGGATTCATAGCACTATCAAATTAATACGCCAGCACGGCGTGTTGGAGCTAATACGATTCACGTCATTCCTTCTGATCACGAGATTTGAAGCATTGGTGTTGAGGCGCTCCAAACATCACGCCGATCATCTAAAGAACTTTGATTTGATACAAGTAATAAGGCAATCAATTACCATTCAGTCAGTGATTTCGAAATCCGCTTTGGTCGCTCAATATGCGGATCAAGACGTTGAAAGCGTCAAGAAACTTAAGCTCGATGTTCTCATCCACTGCGGTTGGGGCATATTACGCGGCGAGATATTAAAGGCATCGCGGTATGGAGTTATCTCGCTGCATAACGGTGACAACAGAGTCAACCGCGGCGGCCCGGCGGGATTTTGGGAGATCTTTCTCAGGCAGCCCAGCACCGGTTTCATCATCCAACAGCTGACCGAGGAACTTGACGCCGGCAACGTTTTGTTCAGAGGGAATCTGAGAACGCGATTATTCTATCTTCTGAATCAAGCGGCCCTATATGCCAAGAGCAACCACTATCTGAAAAAGCTGCTCAAGGACATCGCTGCCACGCGAACACTGCCCGCCGCGGAACCTCCTCAAATATATTTCAATCCTCTGTATAAACGACCCACCTTGCGTCAACAGTCGTCCTACGTTTACCGGCTTGCCATGCAAGTTTTAAGGCAAGTCAGCGACCGATTCGTACTACGCAAGCACGAGCGTTGGGACGTGGCCTTCGCGAGGAGCGACTGGAAGACACTGATCATGTGGCGGGCTAACAAGCTTCATAGCCCTCCCGGCCACTTCCTGGCTGACCCAATCGTAATTCGTGAAGGCGACAAGGACTACTGCTTCGTTGAAGACTACGACTATGCAAAATCGAAGGCCTGCATATCCGTATATCAATTGGGAAGCACAAAGGCTGATCGGCTTGGCGAAGCACTGGTCGAGCCCTTCCACATGTCTTTTCCGTTCTTGTTTCGTTATGCGAACAAGATATTCATGTGTCCGGAGACTAGCGATAAGCGTGAAATACGCATTTATGAGTGCACGGATTTTCCGCTGGGCTGGAAGCTATCCAAGGTTCTCATGGCAGACATATCCGCTGCCGATACGATGATTTTTGAACACGGCGGAAGGTGGTGGCTTTTTACAAATATTGATCCGATAGATCAGCGTGATCACAGTTCCGAGCTATTCATTTTTTACGCCGATACCCCGCTCACGGACCAATGGACACCACACGCCAAGAATCCGATCTTTGTTGATTCCACGAGGGCACGCAACGGCGGCATTCTGTTCGATCACCAGGCAATTTACCGAGTTTCACAAATACCGGGTTTCAATTTTTATGGGAAGGGATTCGCCATCAACAGGATTCTGAGACTCACCCCTACAGATTACCTCGAAGAACGCATGTTTGTGGTTGAAGCTAATTTTTTCGACAACATCACCGGTACGCATCATCTTCACAGTAACGGGACTGTTTGCGTGTTCGACTATTTCTCATGCGCTCGAGCGCGCTGAGCACGGGAGCTGAAGCAGAGGGGCAGCATTCGATGCCATGAAAGGTTGGTGTCTCCTGGCTCTCTAAATTGCGCGTGAGAATCAACGCTAAATAGATCATTTAACCCCCTACCGCAGCGGAACATTTGGCCAAAAGAATGCTCTAACAGTAGGCAGCCGCCCGCGGGACCAATTGGAATTATCCGCAGCGGCCTTGTACGCTCGCGTCCATACTGATCGGCGTTCACCGAAGGCCGTCTACAAATGTCAATTCGCACTTCTTTCCAATAATCGCGTGAGCGCAACGATCCAACCGTCCAAGTTGACGGCATTGTCGCCGCGGCCGCCGCATACCACGCGAGAGTGGCTGGACGCCCTGTGCGCCGGCTCCTGTGATCAGAGCACGTTTTTCCGCGCCGTGAGCGCCCTGCTCGAGCAGTCATCGGAGGACGCAGGTTGGGAACTGTTATCGCTCGTTGACCAATACTACCGGCGCGGAAAGTTGTCGTCGGATTCGTATCGCTCGCTCAAATCGCAATTGCAGGGCGCGCTGCTGGGGCAAGATCATGCCTTGAGCGACTCGTTACCGGCTGTGCCAAATCCAACGACAGCGGTGCGTAGCGGCGCACCACAGGTCCCGTCCGCGCCCCGGACAAAGCCACCGGCCGCCGCCGCGGCGCGCGAACCGCCTGAACCGACCCGCAAGAGCGCACCGGCGGGTGACGTCCCGCGGCCACCGGCCGCCGCCGCGGCGCGCGAGCCGCCTGAATCAACCCGCAAGAGCGCACAGGCGCTCATTGCGGGTGACGTCCTGCGAGACCGATACCGATTGCAAGGCTTGCTCGCGAGTGGCGCAACCGGCCTGGTCTACGAGGCCATCGACCTGTCTTGCCTCGATCTGCCGGGTGGCGGCCAAAAAGTGGCGATAAAGGTGCTGCGCGCGCGGGTAATTCAGTCGCCGCAGATGCTGGGTCTCGTGCACCGCCAATTCCAGTGTTTGCGGTCGCTATCGCATCCGAACATTGTTCGGGTGCATGACTACGATCACGACGGCGACATCGCCTTCATCACGATGGAATTCCTGAGCGGATCGACCCTCAGCCATATTTTGTCGGCACATTCTGCGATGGCCATGGAGCGTTCACACGCGCTGACCATCATTCGCTGCCTCGGCTCCGCGCTCGCCTACGCTCACGGGCGCGGGGTGCTGCATGGCGATCTCAATCCCGGGAATATCTTTATCACTGCCGAGGGTGAAATTCGGGTTTTGGATTTCGGCGGCGCTCGGGACAGCGGCCCATGGATTGCAGAGACCGAACAACCGCGACATATCGCCGCGCCGAGTTATGCGAGTTGCCAATTGCTCGAGGGCGCTCCAACCACCGCGCGCGACGACGTATACGCCCTTTCCTGCCTCGCCTACATTCTCTTGACGGGAAAGCATCCCTTCCAAAGCCTGACGAGTACCGAGGCGCGCGCGAAGCGTCTGAGACCGCGACGCCCGGCCGGGCTCAGTTCGCGTCAGTGGCAAGCGCTACGCTCCGGTCTTAGCTTCGATCAGGCGCGGCGGCCGGCGGATATCCAGGAATGGTTGAGGCGGCTCAATCTGCCTGCGCAGACTGTGTTTCCAAGACTACCCGGACTGCTAACCGCGCAGCCGCAGCCTCCGCGGCACGCCATCACGGCTGCCATCGGTCTTGCGCTCGCGCTGACGCTTGCGGGCGGGTGGTGGGCGCTAGCACACCATGATTCCATGCCAGCCAGCGCTGCCTCGTTGCGCACGGCCATCGGTCCGGCGCTCGACCGGGGAGCTGGAGTTTTCACACAACTGTGGGACGATACACGCAAGCTTTTGCGTATTGCGCCGAGCAATCCACCGCCGGCAATTCACGCCACCCAAGTGCCGGCCGCCGAAATAGTGACCGCGCAAACCCCGGCTCAGGCGCCGCCGCCAGTCGCGGCCGCCAGCGCGCATCCGGAGACGCATACGCCCGCTCCCCGTCCGCCAGCACCACGCGCTGCGAGCGCTCCCGTGCCGCGGGCCAAATTGGAGTTGGCCGCGGAAATCGTTGACATCTCGCCGGTGGAATCGGTGGCAAGCGTCATGGTTCGCCGCAGCGGCAACCTTAGCGGCGACGTGAGCTTCAAGTGGTGGACAGAATCGGGAACCGCGAAACCCAAGCGGGACTTCTCACCGGTCTGGGGTCGCGTCGAGCACATCGTCAGCGGCAAAGCCGCCGTCGCCCTGCTGATTCCAGTGGTTGCCGATACGGCCCGCAAGCAAGCCAGGAACTTTTATGTCGTCATCGACGATGCAAGCCCCGGCTCGATACTTGGGCGCACGCTGACGATGGTAGCGCTACAGCCGGCTGATTGAAGAATGTACAAATTGCTGGCGATAAATTGCATCGTCGATTATTGGATGTTGTCCAGCCATTTGAGTTGAGCATCGGCAAACCCAAATTCACCAGCCAGGGTGCCGATGTTCCGCCCGGCGAAGACGGCGCTTAGGTTGCGCATTTTCGTGTTGGCGATTTCCCCCCTTTGACATATTTGGTATTTCTCGGTTGAGCAGGCGTTGACTTTCAATTGCGAAGCGAGCATTTTTTGTGCACAGGATCAGCTTGCAGCAAGAAACCTCAGGCGCTGTGTTTCTTGAGATCCTCTTGAAGAAAGACTGTGAAGGGTTTCTAAAGATTGGAGATTTTTAGCTGACTTGTGTCGGCGGGCTGTTCTCCGCGCGATAGATTCTGTACGCCCGATACCAAATACTCAAAGCCAAGCTCTGATTTATCTGCCGCAAACCTCCGCTCCGCCGACACGGAGTGCGGGCAAGGAGTCGAGTCGACGTGAACAACGCAGGATCGCCAAGAGTGTTGCTGATCGGTCCATACGATCCGCACTGCGGTGAATACACTTTCCTCGCTCCGCCGCTCGGGGTCTGGCGCCTTGCGGGCGTGCTCCAGTCTGCTGGCGTCGAAGCGAAAGTCTTCGATCCGAACTGCTGTCGGGAGCCGCCGCAGCGGTCGCTCGAGCGCGAGCTGTTCGGCGGCGCGTGGGACATCATCGGCGTCTCGACCACGGGGATGACGCTGCGATTCGATTTGGAGCTTGCGCATATCGCGCGCCGCGTCGCGCCCGGGGCGTTCATTGTCGCCGGCGGCATGGAGGCCACGTTTCGTCCGGAGCTCATGTTTGAGCTGGGCCCATTTGATTCGGTCATTCTCGGTGAAGGCGAACGCCCGCTGCTCGATCTCGTGGCGCGCATGCGCGCAGGCCAGCCGCTGCGCGGCATCATTGGAACCGCGGAGCGCAGCCACGATGGCAAAATCCTCTCGATACCGCAGCGCGCCCTGACGCGGGATGAACTGCGCGACGCCATCTACAGCACCCCCTATGAACAAATGCCATATTCGGCCTATTGGGAGCGTCTGGAAACCGCCTATAGCCTTGGGGCGCTGCCGAGCAAAGCCGCGCGCGAAGCGCACCTCGCCGAAATTCGTTCGGTACGGCTGATCACGCTCAACTATTGCCCGATGGGATGCACGTTCTGCTCTGCGACCAATTTTTTGCACGAGGCGCAGGGAAGTGTCGCGTCGGTTGCGCGCCTGGAAGCAGACGAATGTCTGACCATGATTGAGAAGATCGTCGCGGCACATCCGCGTGCGCGCACCATCATTTTCCAGGATGACATCTTCACCTTCACGCAGGATCGCCGCATCCTGCCGCTGTGCGAGGGCATCATCGCGGCGAAGTGCAGCGGCCGGATTCCGCCGCAATTGCAGTTCATCAGCACGAATCGCATCGACGCCATGTCGGTGGAGCGTCTGGCGCTCATGCGCAAGGCGGGCTTCCGGGTTCTGGGCTTCGGCATCGAGAGTTTCTCGCCTCGCGTGCTCGGCGAGTTCAACAAGCGGCATATCCACCGGCACATCGAGCCGATGCTCACCGCAGCGTTGGCGGCTGGAGTGACTCCCTTCCTCGACCTGATCTTAAGCTCGCCGCGTGCCGCTCTGGAAGATGTCGCGGAAACTCTGCGCGGTGCGTACCGCTGGCTGCGCCAAGGGTGCGAGATCGGGATGTATCCGTACGTCATTCCGTTTTCAGGAGCGGCATTTTCGAAGGACGCCAGTCTGCTGCCGCATACGCATTATGCCCATCGGCAGATCGCAGGCACGAATATCGCCTGGGATCAGGCCGCAAAGATTCTGCCGATGGATCCGATTGTGAAGGACGTGATCCTCCACATGGAACGCAACTTTGAGACGATGCTCGCCGCCCTCGAACAACAGGCGGCGCATTTGCCGTCGCGAGTGCGCTCGCTGTTGTGGATCTTGAGTTCCCTGCCGGTCATGGCCGAGCATGGTCAAGTGATCGCCGACGAGTCCGAGGTTCGAGCGGAACTGTGCGCGCGACTTCCCGCTTTGCGGCCGGAGGCGGAAGAGCATTTCGCCGTGAACGCATGAGACTGCAGCGCGCCTCATCGATGGTGGCGCCGCTGGCGGTGTGCGGGCTGCTGGCGGGTTGGATCGTGCTGTCCGCGGCTAACGCGCAAGCCATCGGCTTTTCCATTTTCGTGTTCGCGGTCGCGAACGTCATCGTGTACACGGATGCGCTCGATTTCGCACTGCGTCTGTACATGCGGCGGCGTCACACGGCGGCTGCCGCCGGCGTCACCGACGGCAGCCAGAAAGGCAATATTTCGATAAATATCGCCGCCATTCTGCCGCCCGATGCGAGGCATCTGGTCCCGGCATTGCCGTTTGCAATCATCGCTTCGGTGTATAACCTGGAAGAACACATCGAAGAGTTCATGGCGGCATTCGCGCCGTACCGCGATCGCGTGTGGCTCATCAGTGATGGGTCGACGGACAACACCGTGCTGCGCCTGACTCAAGCGGGATGGCGCTGTATTGACGATGGCGTGAACCGACGCAAACCGGGCGCGCTGCGCCGCCTGCTGGAACATCTGCCAAAGCACATCGAAACCGTCATGGTCGTGGATCCGGACATTCGCATCCGCGGGCTGGAGGATGGCAGCTCGATCGACTTGAATCAGTTCGTCAGCGACTTCCAGCAATCCGGGGCCGCCGCGGTATGCCCACGGATCATGATCGAGCCTGATGGATTTCTGGCGCGCTTCCAGGCTTTCGAGTACGCACTTGCGTTTCGAGTCGGGCGCGAGAGTCTCTCGGATTTCAGCATCACTTCGGGAGCGTCTTTTTATCGCCGCAGTGCGTTGGCATTTGCGCTCAGCAAACATTCTCTGTCTGTCTATGCCGAGGACTTTGAGAACGCCGTGATTCTGCTCAGCCACGGCGAGCGGATTTATTATGATGGCCGGCTGGTGGTGAGCACCGAGGGCCCGGGTTCCCTGACGCGCTGGTTCTCGCAGCGCGTCGGTTGGTACCACGGTCTGCTCAAGGTTTATACCGAACGCTTTTCCGAGGTGCTGCGAGTCAGCCGCCGCTCGACCTTCGCGACGTACCATTACGTGATCTATGTCGGGTTCCTGTCGCTGACGATGCACATAGTCAAGATGGTCAGCGCGACGCTCTTGCTGCTCAGCCTGGTGAGTGGCCTCGATGCCTTGCTGCTGGATGACTTCGTGCCGCGGGGGAGCCTGATCAATCCCGAATACTTTACCGCTGCCATCAGCAGCTATCTTGCGCTCGGGGTGATCGCGCTGTTCACCAGTGTGCCGAAATCAGAGCGCTCCTATGTCGCGCCGATAGTGCCGCTGTACCTGTGCTACGCCATCGTTCACATCGTGCCAATGACGGTCGGGTTCGCAAATTTTATCGCGCTCAAACTGATCCATCGGCGGCTCTACCAGGATCACTATGAAAGCCCGGCGGATCCGACCGTCGCATCGAAGAACGTACGGATGATTCAATGACGGTCCGCGGAATTCCCGCGCCGCGGCATTACAGGCCCGGCGCGTATTGGGAAGATCGGGCACAGCGCTTCGCCGGCGATCGCGCCGGACTGGCAGCCGTATGCGCGTACGGCATGCCGGAGTTCTACAATCGCGCGATTCATCTGGAGCAATGGTTGGCGCTCGAGCCATGGCTGAAGGTCAAGGCTGGAACCCGTGTATTGGATGTCGGGTGCGGCGTCGGGCGCTGGAGCCGCCTGCTGGCTGCGCGCGGCGCCGACGTGATGGGCGTTGACTTAAGTCCCACCATGATCGAACAGGCGCGACAGCGGGCGGTGAGCGACGGCGTTGCGGACCGCTGCCGGTTCCAGGTCCAGGATCTTTCCAATCTCAACGTGGGCGAGCGCTTCGACCTGGTGTTGGGCGTCACCGTACTTCAGCATATTCTCGATCCGAATGCGCTGCGCCGCGCGCTCGAGGCGATGACTGCTCATCTCGCTCCCGACGGACGCATGATTTTGCTCGAGGCTGCGCCGACTGCCATTGCCAAGCATTGCGACTCGACCGTGTTTACGGCGCGTCATCGCGACGTTTATCTGGACATGATCCGCGATTGTGGTCTTGAGCTGCGTGCGCTGACCGGCGTTGATCCAGCGCCGTTTCGAACTCGGCTGTTGCCGTATGTCCGCAAATTGCCCCGGCAGACGTCGCTGGTGCTGTTGGCGCTCACGACCGGCTTGTCATTGCCAATCGACGTGCTGTTTGGACGCCGCGCGGTCAAGCGCTCCTGGCATGCCGTGTTCGTCCTGGAAAAAAAATCGGAATTTGCCGATGGCCATTAGAGGACGTTCCATAATAGCCATCGGTGTATTCGCGTTGCTCGGCGGCCTCGTCGCGCTGGGCAATTGGTATGTAAATCAACGGGCAGCCCCGCAGCGCGGCTCGGAGAAAACCGTTCTGGTGCATGTCACCAACGCCGGCGATCGGGGACCCGGCACACTGCGCGAAGCCTTGTTCATCGTGGCCGCCGCCACAGGTCCGACCAGCATTTCGATCGAAGTCCCCAAGCTCAGCATCGAAACCGCCCTGCCGGCGTTCGTCAACGGGCACGGCGTCAAACTCGTGGGCCAGGCGTCAGGAGCCGTGATTGATGCCCAAGCGCTCAGCACCGGACCGGTGCTGGATATCTCGGGTGCCAATACCACGATCGAGGGGATCACGATAGCAAATTGCCCCGGCACCGCGATTCTGGTGCGGGCCGTGCGATTTCGACTTGTGGCCTCGACCATCGAGTCGTGCGATGTCGGGGTGGAGGTCGCCGAAAACACCAGCGACACTTTACTGGAGCGCAATCACTTCGCCAAAAATCGCCTGGCAGTTCGCTTCGGGGCGTCCGGACACAATTCGGCAGTGGCCAACAACGAGTTCCTCGATAACAAGGACGCCGCCGTTTGGGCGGTGCGAAGCGCGGCTGATTCGCATGATGAGGCCATCGGCATCCACGACAACAAGTTTACGGAAGGCAGCAACGAGATCGTCGCCGGTAACATTCCAGTACTCATCGAGCGCAACGACTTCATCAATGCACGAGAGGCTGATGTGCACGTAGTAGGCAGCGGAGTGATGATCCGGGGAAACCACCTGAATGGCGGCGCATCGATGGGCATCGTGGTCGAAAATGCTCGCGGCACCATCATCGAGGAAAACGAAATGGAAGGGATAACCGCGTATGGCGTGATGGTGCGCGAATCGTCCAACACGCTGCTACGGGCGAACCGTATCCACAATTGCGGCTACGGCATCGCCTTTGTGCTCGGCGATCCACACAACGTCAGTAGCGCCGTTGACAACACCATCATCGAACCGAAGTTCAACGGAATCGACGTGATCGGCGATTCACCGAAATTGCGGGGCAACCAAGTGTTGCGGGCGCACGCGTATGCGCTGCATGTCGAGGATTTCCAGCCGCCAAAAGGACCCAAAGTGGTATCGCAGCCTTTCTTGGAAAACAATCGCTTCGGCGACAGTCCGGTCAGCAAATCCGATGCGGCCAGTGCAGCGCCGACCAGCGTGCAATAGCACGACAGTCCCATGAAGAACCTCGACAGTACCCAGCTCATACAGCGTCCGCTGTGGCAGAACCCGCGGATTCACCTGTTGGACGACATTTGGTTGCTGACGATCGTGGCGATTCTCATCGCCGCCGGCGTGCCGTGGTTTGTCAACGGATTCGAGGCGGAGATAGGCACAGCGACATGGGGACTGCTTGCCCTTGGCGCAATTCACATTGCATTTACCTTACTGGCATCGCCAACGCCTTCGCACGGCCGGTGGCGCGACCGCGCACTGACGTTGCTGGACATCATCGGAGTGGTGCTGATCGGCTTTATCTGGCAGCACGTCGGTGCCCTGCAAAATCCCTTGTTTCTCGCAATATTTGCGCTCCCGGTCATCGGCGCAATATTTCTGTCGCGCTGGCACCCGTATCTGATTGCTGCAGTCAGCGTCGTCGTCGTCGCGATCGTCGCCTTGAGCCGGGCACCGGAATTGCGTTGGGTTGCGAGCGGGCTGTTTGGCGCCGACACCTGGCTCAGCGCTCTGTTCGGCCGTCAAGTCGCGGCGGCGCAGCCGTCCTTTTCGGGCTTTTATGCACCGTCCAGCTACTTGCTGGTGCTGCTGGAGGTGTTCACCATCGCTATTTTTGCGTGCGCCGTGGCGGCCGAGTATCTCGGCACGATCTTCGAGCGGCTGACTGCGCAGAGCCTGCTGGCGCGCTCTGAAGCGGAGCGCGGCCAGGAGTTGTGGGCGAGTCTGGTCGAGCGGCTGCCGCTGCCGGCGCTGCTGATCGAAACCGATACATTGCGTGTAGTCGCAACCAGCGAATTCGCGCTCAAGTATTTAGGATGCGAGGCTGATTCACCCGAAGGCCACGGTCTCTTCGAAGTCGTGCGCTTCTCGTATCCTGACATCATCAACGAGCTGATCGTCGGTTCCGTCAGTACCTCGCCGGTGACCGCGATACGGGTGGACGACCAGCTACGCTTGACGCAGCTGCGGGTACTGCATCTTGCGCACAAGGGACGCCGCCTGTCGCTTTTGACCTTCGAGGACGCGACCGAGGTTTTTTGCCTCAAGGCGGCATTGGATACCTCTGAATATGCAGCCGTGGTGGTCGATGCGCGCGGGCGGGTGTTGGCGTTCAACAAGCTGATAGTCGGGTTGTTTGGCGGTGCAGTGACCGGAGCGGATGTCGCGCTGTGGTTGCCGCAGGCCGATCCCGGTCTGCGGTGGTGGGAACCCGGCCTGACCGGGCGGCGAAAATTACATATCGAGATCGGTCCGCGGATCTATCAGGTTACCAGTTCCGCCATCGCGCTCGCGGGCGAGGAGGAACGTATTTTCTCGGTGGCGTTTCTGCCGGTTGCCAAAGGGGGAACCGTCTCGCCGAATGATCCAAATCCCACCATGGTCACGAGCACCGTGCGGCAGCTGCGATGAGATTCGAGTCGCGCATGATTTTGGTCGTGGCGGCCTGTGCGCTCATTCCCTGGCGGGCGCATGCTGATACCTCGACCACCGACGATCGAATCGCGGTCAGCGCCGATGGTTCGACCCTGACGGGAACCGACGGCGGCGGCGGCGGCTCGGTCGCATGGCTGCACAACTTCGACCCCGCGTCGGTCGCCACAGCTGGGGTCGAGTATCAGAAACTCGCGAGCGCACATTGGACCTTTGGCACCCTAAGTGGATCCTTGACTCGCGGCCCAGCCGACCAGCGCTACAGCTTCTACGCGGAGGCGCATGAGGGCACGGGCGACGACGGACCCAACTCGTTCGATTATCACATCGAGGCGGCCGGTGTGATCGGAACATATTCCAGCAAACTTTCGGTGCAGCTCGAGGATCGGCGCATCGATGTCGAGACCAGTCATGGGAATCTGCCGAAGGTTGGGCTCTCCTACCTGTGGGGTCCGAAGCTTCAGACCGGGGTCTCCTATCAGTACTCGGTGAGCGGTAATCTCGGCACCCGTTTGACTTCGTTGAGAATCGACAACTTTGGCGCCCTGGTGAACTTCATCGGCGGCGCGGCCTATGGCCAAGCCTCCGCCAGCGTATTGAATCTGGGGGTTGAGATCCCCGGGCGTCAGCTCAAGGAAGGCTATGTTGGGGTGTCCAAGCCGTTTGTGCGCCAACGCAGCGAGCTGACTCTGATCTGCGACTACCTCGACTTGTCCGGCAGCAAAAAAGCCACCGTGACTCTCAACTACATTTTTCACGTCGGCGCCGTGGGTACCCCCCGATGATCAAGTCTCTTCGAAAGCGCAGTGTCGGATGGCTGCCCACCGTGGTGGTACTGGCCATCGTGCTGATTGCGGGATCTCGTCTGATTTACCTCAGTGTGCAGCACCATGCTGCGCTGGCTCGCGAGGCGGCGGCGGCGGTTGCGGCCACATTCGCCAGAAAAATTGAGCCGCCCCTGCAGAACCTCGCGGATCTTGCCGGCCGCCAGGCGGCATCACCACCCCAGTCTTCGTCGCATCCGACCGCATCGACATCCGCGTCATTGCCGCCGGCTGGCAGCACTTTTTGGATGACTGCCAACGACAGGGTGCTGTCTGTCGCGCCGGACGAGGCGGCGACGGCAAGCGGCATTGCGAGTGAATGGCAATCGGCGGAGGCTGCGAGCGCGAACCCGGGCGCGTCTGTTCTGGGCCCGATGCGTCTCGGCAGCCAATGGCTCGTTGCCATACGCGTCCCGGACAAGACCTCGCTGTCGCGGGGCTGGTCGGTCGCTTACGCCGACCTCGATGAACTGATCGCTGACAGCCACCTGACCCGGCTGACCGACATGGGCTACGACTTCGAGCTGTCCCAAGTCGAGCCGCGCAGTGCGCGGCCTCGCATCTTCGTGAGCTCCAATTCGGACGCCTTGATCGACGCGGTCGGGACCAGGATAAAGTTGCCGGCCGCAGCGGCCCTTCTCGGCAGTTACCTGCAGGTGTCCATCCGGCCACACGCCGGCTGGTTTCCAGCCTCCCTGCTCACATCGGAGATGGCGCTGCTGGCGTTCCTCGCCTGGCTCCTGGCATTCGGCACGCACGATTTGATCCACGCGTTGCAACGCTCGCGGGAGGCCTTGGCGAACGTGCGGCGGCGGCTGGGCGTGATCAATCAGCAACTCGCCGCGGAGATGCAGCGGCGCCTGAACTTGCAGGAGACCCTCGACCACGCTCGCTTCCACGATGCGTTTACCGGACTGCCGAACCGGCGATTTTTCATGGACCAACTCGACCGCGCCTTGCGCGAGGTGCGCGCGAAGCGACGCCAGCGTATCGCGGTCATTATCGTGGACATCGCCCGATTCAAACTCATCAATGACATGCTGGGTCAAACGGCCGGCGATGAGTTGATGGTCCAGGTCGCCCGCCGCTTTGAGAAGTCTGCCTCGACATTCGAAGGCGTGCTGGCACGCTGGAGTGGGGATCAATTCGCAGTATTGATTCTGGAGGTCCCTTCCGTGGAAGCGCCGCTTGAAATTGCCGGCCTTCTGCAGGCCGAGTTGCGCTCGCCCTTCGAATTGCGCCGCCACAAACTCATCGTTGGAGCGACCTTCGGCATCACCTGCGCGGATTCGGGGCAAAAACGCGCGGAGGAAGTCGTCATGGAATCCGATATCGCCCTATCGGTCGCCAAGCGCAATGAAACTGCGAAAATTGTTTTATACGCACCCAATATGACCGGGCAGGCCGCGGACATCGTCAGCCTGGAGGCGGACCTGCACGTGGCACTGGAAAGGCACCAGCTGCAGTTGCTGTTTCAACCCATTGTGGATCTGCGAACCTATACGATGGTGGGCGGCGAAGCGCTGTTACGCTGGCACCACCCGGTGGAAAGCGTGCTCGAACCGGGCAAATTCCTTCGCATCGCGGAGGAATCCGGCTTGATGGTCCCCATCACCCGCTGGATCATCCTCAAGGTGGTCGAGACCGCAGCCAAATGGCTCCGGCGCCTGCCCGCCAATCAAAAGTTCTACTTCAGCGTCAATCTTTCCGCGACCGCGTTGCGCGACCCGGGACTCAGTGAATACACCGCCTCGGTACTGGCAGCGAAGCAGGTGCCGCCGTCGCTGCTCAAGTTCGAGCTGACCGAGGCGGCACTCATTGGCAACGTCGGAGCGGCGCGCGAGACGCTCGATCGCCTGCACAGCATGGGCGTGCAGTTGATGCTGGATGACTTTGGAACCGGCTACTCTTCTCTCAGCAATCTACAGCTCTTCCCGTTCGACTTCGTGAAGATCGATCGGCCATTCGTGAACAGCACGGGTTCCGATCAGGCGAACGCGAGCATGATCGGCGCCATGGTTCAGATAGCGGGCAGTCTGAAACTCACGGCGATTGCTGAAATCATCGAGACTGAGACCGCCGCAAAGGCGCTGCAGGCAATGGGCTGCAAATTTGGCCAAGGCTATTATTTCAGCGAGCCCATCGAAGAACCATTGGCGCTGCAATGGTTGCGCACGCAACAGCCCTTCCAGACTCCGCCGGCAACATCGCGAACGATCGAAGAACAACCTTTGGTGGAAGACAGCTCGCCCACGATGACATTGGAGACCATTGCCGATCCGGATCGGCGTCCGCCAGCGAAGCCGGCAACCCCGAAGATTCGGCCGACCGAGGAGGACAATTCGCCGACCATCATGATTCCGAGCAGTGACATTGACTTTCCAGAGGAAACAGAACCGGAGTCCGAGTAGGGTCGAGAGGACGGCGCTTGTTCGCTGTTTGATTCAAAACGGACGCCAGGCGCGAATGGACCCCACGGGAATCCACACAAATCTTTCTATTGACATATTCGCGCGCCGCTATGCCGGTCCGCCAACTCGCCCATGGTGCACGCTCCATGGCATAATTCACACGTCCCACTCAGGCGATTCGCGCAAGAGTAAAGAGCCGCAGCCGGCGTCGCGTGCGTCATCAAGAACACGGAGAGTGACAATAGAAATTAACGATTTGCCGACAAGGACTCGAAGATCTTCACTGCCATGAAGTCCGTTTGTTTACCGGCTTCGATGAGCTCTAGACAGCATGACCCATGCACGCGCCTCACCTTCGGAGCCGAATGAGCGTTGCGCGCGGCTCCGAATATAGGCCGGATATCGACGGACTTCGGGCGGTCGCAGTCCTCGTCGTTGTCGCCTTTCATGCGTTCCCGCGCCAGGTGCGCGGCGGCTATGTCGGCGTCGATATTTTCTTCGTCATCTCCGGGTTTCTGATCTCAGGCATCATTCTCCACTCACTACAACTGAATCGCTTCAGCTACTTCGATTTCTATGCCCGCCGCATCAGGCGCATCTTTCCCGCCCTGATCGTCGTGCTCGCCGCGGTGTTGCTCGGCAGTTGGTTCGTATTTCTTCCCGATGCCTACAAGGAGCTCGGCAAGCAGACCTTGGCAGCCGTCGGCTTCGCATCCAACCTGCTCGCATGGAGCGAATCCGGCTACTTTGACGAGAACTCCGCGGCCAATCCGCTGCTTCATCTGTGGTCATTGGGGGTGGAAGAGCAATTCTACATCGCGTGGCCTCTCGTGCTGGCGTTCGTCTGCAATCGCAGCCGGCACACGGTCGCCGTGATCTGTTGCTTGTTGGCGGCGTCATTCGCGGCGAATATCGAGCTGACGTCCGTCGACTCTTCAGCGGCGTTCTATCTACCAGTAAGCCGATTCTGGGAGTTGTTGGTCGGCGCCCTGCTGGCCTATCAGGCGGCCGCCGCATCGGGCGCCGCGCAGTCTCTCGAGCCGCGCATGACGCGGGCAACCGCGACGATCGTGGAGGCAGGCGCGTGGCTGGGAGTTGTGTCGATCGCCGTGGCTGTCGTGACGTTAGACGACACGAAGGCCTTCCCCGGGTGGTGGGCCCTGCTGCCAGTGCTCGGCGCGCTTCTCCTGGTGGCAGCACGCCGCTCGTGGCTGAATCGTATGGCGCTGTCGAATCGGCTTCTGGTCGGGATTGGACTGATCAGCTATCCATTGTACTTGTGGCACTGGGTGTTGCTGACTCTGGCACGGGTTGCCGTGGCTCCGGAGCAGCTCTCGCCCCGGAAGACTTGGGCGATAGTGGGCGCGAGCTTCGTACTCGCCTGGCTGACCTACATCTTGGTCGAGAAGCCGATCCGATTCGGGGGTGGCCGCCTCTCCAATCCGGCGATCCTGCTGGGCGCCATGGCCCTGCTAGGCATGATGGGGCTGGCAGTAGACCTTTCCGATGGCGGCGCCTTTCGCTATCCGCCACAAATTCGTCCGCTTGCCGCGTTCCAGTACGATAGGGCGCGGAAGGACAGCAGCATTCTGTGGCGCACCAGAGCATGTTTCCTAGAGTACGATCAGGGCTTTGCCGACCTCAAGCCGGAGTGCACAGACACGGCGGATGCGCGTCCCCTCCTAGCGTTGTGGGGCGACTCGCACGCAGCTTCCCTGTACCCAGGACTGCGAACGCAACAACAGGCCGTTGGCGGCTTCCGAATCGCGCAATTCACCAAGGCCGGCTGCCCGCCGTTCATTGATACCGAGCAAAAGATCCTTCCGGGCTGCAGAGCCTTCAACACGGCCGTGCTGGAAAGGCTGATCTCGCTGAAGCCCGACGTGGTCCTTCTCGAAGGCGACTGGACCTTCAATATCGCATCGCGTCAATACGTGAATTCGGAGGAGGTCGGCAGGACTCTTCGGCGGTTGCAGGCGGCGGGAGTCAGGCGCGTGGTGCTGTTCGGCTGTCTGCCGATTTGGACGATCATACAGCCCGAAGTGGGCCTCAAGATCTGGTCGGCGTCCCGCTCCCTGGCGAGCCGCACCACCTTGTACCTGGATTCCAGAGCCGCGACCACCGATGCGATGCTTGCCGAGGTTGCGACTGCAGCGGGAGCGGCGTTCGTATCGCCATTGCATCTATTGTGCAATGAATCGGGGTGTCTGCTGTCGAGTGACGGGACAGTAGGCTCGCCCGTTACCTGGGATCGGAACCATCTGACGAGAGCCGGCTCGGATCTGCTGGTGGGTCAGGCAATTGGGCAGATACTCGGCAACGACGTCGTCAACTAGAAACGCCCCAGGTCAAACCGGCTGCACGTACACCCTGCCCTGCACAGGTCCGGCCGGCTACTCGGCCACCTGAGCGATGTCGTTGTTGGCGTCCCCACGGGGATTCGAACCCCGGTTCTCACCGTGAAAGGGTGGTGTCCTAGGCCTCTAGACGATGGGGACGCAGGCCGTCAATTAACATTGAAATCAAGTATCGCGAATCGAACTGGTGGAGCCAGGCGGGATCGAACCGCCGACCTCTTGCATGCCATGCAAGCGCTCTCCCAGCTGAGCTATGGCCCCACATCGAGGCGCGGGACGTTACCTGACAGGGGCCAATTCGTCAACAAAATGAATGATATGAATGATCTACGCACCCCAAATGCCTAAGGCTTTTGCCAAACGAGACAAGGTCTCCGCTTTTCCGAGAATCGCCAATGTCGCATCGATGGGTGGCGAGACAGTGCCTCCGCATACGGCGAGGCGGATGGGCTGCGCGAGTTTGCCCAGGGAAATGCCGTTTCCCGTCGCGAGACCGCTGATGAGTTCATGCACTGCCGGCGCCGACCAGTCCTGCAGTCGGTTGAGTTCGACCGATGCTTGCGCCAGTAGCGCCAAGACGTCTGCAGTCACATGTTTGCGCACTGCTTTTTCATCGTAAGCCATGGGCGGTCGGAAAAAAAACGTGCTGTTGAGCGCCATTTCGCGGACCGTCTTGGCGCGTTCGCGCTGCGCCAGGACGATTTCCTCAAGCTGCGCATCATTGCTTGTTTGGATGCCCTCACGATCCAACTGCGAGCGCAACACCGGCACGATGCGGGCCGCAGGCGCACGCATCATGTGCTGTTGATTGAGCCAGGCGAGTTTCTCAGCGTCGAAAGCCGAGGCGGATTTATTGACGTCGCGGATGTCGAACAGTCGCACCATTTCCTCGATCGTGAAAATTTCTTGATCGCCGTATGACCAACCCAGGCGAGCCAAGTAATTGAGCACGGCTTCGGGTAGGAACCCAGCGTCGCGATACTGCAATACGCTGACGGCTCCATGGCGTTTTGACAGTTTGGTGCCATCGGAGCCCAGAATCATTGGCAGGTGCGCGTACACCGGCGGCCTCGCCCTCAATGCAAGCAGCATGTTCAATTGCCGCGGCGTGTTGTTCAGGTGGTCGTCACCGCGAATCACATGGCTGATCTGCATGTCCATGTCATCCACGACGACGCAAAAATTATAAGTGGGAGTACCGTCGGAGCGCGCAATGATCAGATCATCGAGTTCAATGTTTTGAAAGACGACGCGGCCATGCACCACATCGTCGACCACCACTTCCCCCGTCAGTGGATTCTTGAAGCGCACCACCGGCGAAACGCCGGGCACAGAGTCTGTGCGCTCGCGCCATCGACCGTCATAGCGCGGCTTCTCTCCGCGCGCGATTTGCGCGGCGCGCATCTGCTCCAATTCTTCCTTGCTGCAGTAGCAGCGATAAGCGCTGCCGCTGGCGAGCATCTCCTCGATGACTTCCTTGTAGCGGTCGAAGCGCCTGGTTTGGTAAAAAGGACCTTCATCATGGATCAGGCCCGCCCATTCCATGCCATCCAGGATCTGCTGGATGGCCGCGGTGGTGGAACGCTCCAGATCCGTGTCTTCGATTCGAAGAATGAACTCCCCGCCGTGTCGACGCGCGTACAACCAGCAAAACAGCGCGGTCCTCAGGCCGCCGATGTGGAGAAAACCCGTTGGGCTCGGAGCAAATCGGGTGCGAACGGTCATGAACTTGTAGTCCGGGAATTTTGACGGGCGCAGAGTTTAGCAGAGCCCCTAAAAACCACACAGATGACGGACTTTGGCAGGGCAATGTTTGTTTTAAGAGGGCGCGGATGTCATACTTTCCGCCCTATTCAAGGGCGGTTAGCTCAGCGGTAGAGCACTGCTTTCACACGGCAGGGGTCACAGGTTCAATCCCTGTACCGCCCACCACTCGAAAACAAGCACTCTCCTTCACTTTTCGATCAACCAAAAAAGGCCACACTGCTCAGGCACGGACTTTCAAAACCGCAGGGACATAACCCATGGATTTCGAAGCAAAATACCAGCGGGCGCGAGAAAAGATCGACAGTAGAGCGCTACCGGCAACGGTTCCAACCTTCGCGATCGGCGATGATCGGCTCCAGCGTGACGTTTATGGGTTTCCGTAAGATCAACGCCGCTACCGGTTCCTGGGTCGCCAGGATGCGCGACGAGACCGGCCATAAGGCCTATAAGGCGCTCGGCTCGCTCTGGCCTAGATTTTCCCAGGCGATAGAAATGATCAACAGAAATGCAGAAATGATGGCCACGATCCGAGGCTACGAAGCCAATGATGTTGAAATGTTTGCGGATCGCAAACAAATGTATTCCGCGGTAAATGAGAGGCTGGGTAATGCAGGTATTACTTTTCTTGAATTCGGAGTTTGGCAGGGAGAAAGCCTGAACGCCTGGACGAGCATCAATACGAATGAGACATCACGTTTTTTTGGGTTCGACTCATTCGAGGGTTTGCCTGAGGATTGGGCACAGACGTTCAGCACCATGCGAAAAGGGCACTTCGATCTCCAGGGGAAAGCGCCAACGATCTCAGATGCGCGAGTGGCACTCATCAAAGGCTGGTTTCAGCATACTCTCCGCAACTTTCTGAACGATACGGATTTATCGCATCCCATTGTTGTTCACAATGACAGCGATCTCCATTCGAGTACGCAATACACGCTTAGTACGTTGGACCCATTCCTCTGCTCCGGCGACATCGTAATTTTCGACGAGTATTCGTCACCTTCAAACGAGTATTTGGCATGGGAGCAGTACAAGCGCGCCTTCATGCGCAATGCCGAGTGCATTGCCGCGAGTGATCAATGGAGTCAAGCCGCTTTTGTGATTGTGAAATGATGCGCGCGCGAATCCGTCGCTGTGTTACATATGCCAGTAACTACGGCATATTGTCAGGTTCAATCCCTGTACCGCCCGCCAACTCTAAACATAACGCCGCGCATCCTGGGAGCCTCAGACGCGACCTCGCGTTCCCGTGCCACATAGTATGATCTGTTGCCGGGGGAACCTGTCATAGAACTACAGTTGGAGGGTCTGGAATGACCGAACAACACCAGCTCCGGATTCTGGAGATGGCGAGCAGCGGCACCATCGGTACATCGGACATGGGGCCGGTCTCAGCGACAATCTGTGCTCTTGCAAACGGTTTCGACCGTCTCGGGCATCTCGTGACGGTTTGCGACACAGCGGCCGCGACGCCCAGGGGAAAAATGAATCCTCGCGTTCGAGTCATTACCGTGCCGCATGCACGGAGGTGGCAAGGCCTGTTTCGCAAATTGCCATCGAAGGTACAAGAGATTTACGGTTGGCTGAGTGTAGTCCTCTATCTTTGGTTCCTCCTGCGTCTGGTCAAGCTCAACACTTTTGATGTGGTGCACGTTCACGATCATCGGTTTGCCTTCCTGTTAGCGTTGCTCGCGCCCAACCGGTACTTCTATACCTCTCATGATTCGGTCTGGGCGCTCCTGCGGGACCAGGGCGGGAAATTGTCCGCCGGCGGACGACTGAAGGCGTCTCTCGAGAAGCTTGCAATACGCAGGTCGCGCGCCACGATTGCCTTGGGTGACTATTTGGCCCGCTGGGTACCAAGCAACAGGATCGAGACCATCCCGCACGGAATCGACCCGCTGAGTTGGCAGCCGGTGGATCGAGAGACGGCGCGTGTGGCGCTGGGCATCTCTCCCGCAGAATTCATCGCTGTGTTCGTTGGCCGAATACACCCGCAAAAGGGCGTGGACGTGCTGATTGAGGCGGTGCAACGAGTCGCACGGGAGCTGCCTCAATTGAGGGTATTCGTGATCGGATCGCCGGGTGGCCACTATGTCGCCGAGGAGCGGCCTTCGCGCTACGCGACGGAGGTGATGCGGCGCGCGCAGGGGGCACCGATACAGTTCGTGGGATTTCTCAGCAATCAGTCCGAGCAGCTCAGGCGATATCTGTCGGCTGGCGACGTCGCTGTAATTCCCTCGCGCCAAGAGCCGTTTGGCTATGTTGCTCTCGAGGCGCTCGCAATGTCGGTGCCGGTGATCGCTTCGCGCACCGGCGGGTTGGCACAGACCGTGACCGACGATGTCGGATCGTTGGTGCCGCCCGAAGACATTGCGGCGCTCGCGGCCGCTATCCGCACGGCGTATGAGAACCCGTCGCGACTGCGTCGATTGCGTGAGCAGTGTCGCGCGCGTGTCGTCGAGAAATACAGCCATGATGAATGCATCAGGCGGCATCTGACGCTGTTCATGAGGACCTCGGATGCGATCGAGGTTGGCGATTCTCAATCACTGGAATCGTCATGCATCCCAGACTGATCACTCTCGGCGTGGATGCTCTTGACTGGGATCTCATGAATGCCTGGGCCGCAGAGGGGCGCCTGCCAGTCCTGCGCGGCCTGCTCAATAGATCTCAGACCCTGATTCTTGATGAATCAAACCGCCCGTTGCCGGGCTCGATCTGGACCGACATCGCCACGGGTTGCTCGGCTGCCATCCACGGATTCGTGCACGAGGAACAGCTACGCGCAGGCTCCTATCAAACCGAGAGAGTCGATGCGAGTCGAGTGGCTGTCGCTCCTTTCTACCAAACGCTGAGCGATGCGGGAATCCGCAGCGCGGTAGTCGACTTTCCAGTCGACCATCCCATCGACGGGTTCAATGGTATCCAGGTCGTGGACTGGGCTACCGAGTTCAAGCTCTGGCACTTCGAGACACGCCCCAAGAGTCTCGCCGCCGAGCTCGTGTCGACATATGGTCGGCACCCGCTGATGAACTACCCCGGCACACGCGCGAGTCTCGACGGCCTGCTCGCACTCAAGCGCAAGCTGACTCAGGGCATTGAAATCAAACGGCGGTTTGCCGTCGACCTCATTCGGATGCGCCAACACGAATTCATCTTTTTCGGCTTTGGCGAGCTGCACAAGGCGGGGCACTTCTTCTGGCGATTCCATGACCGCACACATCCGGAGTTCACGGATGCAGAGCCGGAACTGGTGGACTCGCTGCGTGCGATGTATGAAGAGATGGACCGCGCACTGGGTTCGGTGCTGAGTCAGCTCGATGACGCAGATGACCTCATCGTCGTCACCGACCGCGGGATGTACGCGGATCACCGCGGTGATCATCTCATCGACCCGATCTTGTTGAAGCTGGGCTTGGCGGTGCAGCGCGCGTCATCGACGGCGCTCCCCGAGTCGAAATCCTTGCGTTCGCGACTACTACACGGGCGCTCGGTGACCAACGTCTCTCGATGGGTGGCGCGTCGATTGATTTCCGACAAAATGCGCGAGGCGCTGCTGCCCTTTTACCGGACAGCCGTGGGAGGCGCTCCACCGCTCGATTGGACAAGAACACGCGTGTTTCGGCTGCCAAGCGTCGGCAACAGCTATCTGCGAGTCAATCTTGCCGGCCGTGATCCTGCGGGCATCGTACTACCCGGCGCACAATACGACGCCCTGCTCGCCGACATCGCTGCGCGGTTCCATGCACTGATCAATTCCAAGACTGGAGAACCCGCTGTGGAGGATGTGTATTTTCCCGCAATGCAATTCCGCGGACCCAAGGCCACGGATCTTCCCGATGTCGCCATCGTTTGGAACTCGCGTAACCCAATCGACGCAGTCGCGTCGGACGCGATCAGCACAATCGTGGGTCGGCAGGAAAGCGACAGATCCGGCAATCACCGGCCAGAAGGCTTTGCGCTGTTCTTAGGTCCCTCCTTTGCGATGGGCAGCGGAGAGATTCAGGGCGATGCTCGGCAAATTGCCCCTGCGATCCTGAGTCGCTTTGGCGTCGAGGTCCCTCCACACTATGAAATGTTGGCGCCCGAAGCACTCACCAAGCCGCGTATAGGCGAATGCAGGGTAGAACTAACGGCCCCGCTGTGATAAAACCCGCCGCACTCGCCAGACAGGCCACAAGCTGGCAGCAAAACACAGAAAATACAAACATCAGAGGAGCGGAAAGAACATGCGCGTCAAGTTTCTCGACCTGCTCGCCATAGCGCTTTTGGGGGTACCCCTGGGAGCGGCAGCAAACGATCTTTACTTCCTCAACCTCCCCGACAATCAGGGCTACGAAACCTGGGGCACGATCACCACCGATGGTGCCGCCGCGCCCGCGACGGCGGATGTCGTGGACTACAAAGTCACTGTCTGGTCCGACGCGTTGGCAACGGGCTTCACACTGACCCCGTTAAATTCGACTTTCTCCTGGACCGGAGTAACTGCCTCGCCGACTGGATTGACGATGGGTACTGACGTCTCCGATGGCTGGAACCTCGGCTCGAATCTGGCTTGCACGCCGACAGCGTTTTCCTGCTACGGGGTAGTCATGTTCAACGATCCGGTTACGGGACATCGCCTCTTCTACGTCGTGCTGGGGTTTGGTCTCACCGATGAGGTGGTAACTGGAATTCCTGCACCGTTCGCGACGCGCTTCCCGCTCGCGCCACCTCCAAAACTCTTCTTCGTTCTGAGTCACGTCATCAACGGCCTCGAGACCACCCCCACGCTGCTCGAAAAAGTGACCGCCGCCCAGCGCTATTTCGATGCGAACGACGCAGCGAATACCTGCCGGGAACTCGGGGCGTTCGTGCGCCAGGCGAAGTCGCTAGAGGGCAACGCACTCGACAGCCGCTCAACCAAGGAAATCGTGGCGTACGCGGAATCGATCCGAACACAGATTGCCTGCGCAGGCTGCAACTGACACCCGCCGGGTCAAGGTGTCTGGACTTATTTGACATAGAGTGAGGCGGACTGCGATGGACGCAGCGCTTTTGTATGAGCACCATTGCCCTCAATCGAAGAGCGCACGAACATGCATCCATGACATTATTGGCGGTGTGGTGATGCGCGGTCGGAGAGTGCCTGAGGCTGCGGTCTACCGATTTACGTGGTGGGACCGCTACGCTGGCAAAGACATCGTCTCGCCGCGATCAGCCACTCTGGAGGCCATTACGAGGTGCAAGGGAACGCCCATGGAGGATACACGGCAGGTCGTGAACTCCCGTGACGTGGATTCTAACGGGTTTTATTCGATACCGAATGGTTGATAGCCGCCTCAGTTGAGAACGCCGCACAGGGGAGATGCGTCGGCGCGGAGTTCGCGAAGAAACTCAGGATCTCCGAGCGAAATCGCGCTCCGACCAATGGCCATCTGTACCGAGCGTTCGCCAGTTTAAAGCCGGCCTCGCCAAAACGCCGGCACCGCCCCGGGTCTCCTATTAAATCGATCAGCGTTCGGGCCAACTGCTGTGGGTCGCCCGGGGTCACCAGGTGGCCGCAGACTCCCTCCTGGATCATGGCCGGTATCGCGCCAACCGACGTCGCTACGACCGGCAAGCGATGCAACATCGCATCCAGTATTGCCACTCCAAACGGCTCGACCCGCGTCGGCAGGCAAAAGATCGCGGACTGCGCGAAAAGCCCACTGAGCTCAGCTAGAGACAATTGACCGAGCACCGTGCAATTTGGGACATTCACGTCCGGACTCGCACCGACAATTGTCAAATGCGCACCCGGATGAATCCGAAGTACCTCTTTGAACGCGGCTGCCAAGATCGGGCCGCCTTTGCGCACCCAATCGTTGCCGATAAACAAGATCCGCTTGTTCGCATAATTGTTGTTTGCGACTTGGTAGTTGCTCTCGACCGGAACGTTCGCACCGGCATATACGCACGCGATTTTTCCCGGCGAAACAGCATAGTGCTCGATCAGGTCGGCAGTGATGTTGTGACTACGCGTAAAAATACGGGCAGCATTCTGGTAAATCATCTTTTCGAGCCTGAGCCAGCGCCGCGGCCGCAATTTGCGGGGGTCAAAGAAGCTATATCCGAGGTTCGATAAATGCGTATGGTCTGTGTAAACGAAATGCGGCACATCCGGCACACTGGTGTCAAACAGCGATTGAACCTGGAATGAAAACGCATGGCGCTGCGGGCTGATGATATCCGCCATCGTGCTGCGAACACGGTGATATAGGTAGCTGGTGCGATAGTAGCTGTCCCTGATGGTCGCATTGCGCAGAGTAATCTTGGCGCCGTATTCTGACGCGAGGTAGTAGAGGTTGGGCAGTCGCCAACGTCGATCTGTTTTTAGCAAATCTACCACGCTGATGCTTTCGAAGCGGTACGTTGGAAACGCGTCGCGAATTGTCTGTTCGATGCTATCGCGGGACGGGTGGTCGTAGGTGCTGATGAAGGCGATGGTGTCTTTTCGCGGTACTGCATCCATGAGATATCGCTCATGCGCGTCTGGCGGGCGCTTGATGGTTCAAACTACCATTGAACCGCTTCGACTAACTAATAGAATTTGCCTCTCGCATTGATGGAAGGCAGCGTCTTTTCGCATTCGAGACTACCATGCCGCGGGTAATTATGCGACGCGTGGGATATCGGCAACCCATGGCGCCGCCCCTACTGTACCCGCAGTGGAAACGGCTGCGCGGATGTGTAGATGCGGGACTCATATTTGAGCTCGTGATTGCTTGGGCGAAAGGGGCGCCGCAGTATCATTTCCAGTATCCGGTCGACCGATGTGTACGCCTCGGGTTGGTTGATAACGCTGCTATTGCGCAGCACTTCGATCGTTATCTCGCCGTTCGCAACACGCCCGACAACGCGCCACCCTAGCTTTGGATATTCAAGCTGAAAGTCGGATACCTCAACGGGCAAGCGCGCCGGTGGGTCCGTCCAGAATCGGTCGCCCGCAGCATGCATGAACGCCAGGACCAGAGAGCGCAATCCCCATTGGCAACTTCCAGCGCCGAGGTAGCTGTCCAAAAATCGCAGATCCGGCCCCTCGTATCCCTGGGTGAGCGCCCCATCGCGGACGCCGTCATGGGCAATGAAATGACGCCACACCGTATCGAGCGCACGCAACGCACGCCCGGCTTCCGCGCCCGTTCGGTCGTCCAGCAGGTGAGCAGCCATAACCGGAACCGGCACCGCAGTCCGGTAGCAGACGCTTCGGCCCAGGATCGGAATGCCGCGCGGGCTGATCAGATGCTCGGTGAGATTTGAGCTGTCCTTGATTGCCTGGGTAATGAAATTCGTCTCAAACGTCGAGTCAATCTGCGTGAGCCAGAATAAGTCATAGGTGATTCCCCAGGTGTTGTAGTAATCGACGCCATTTGGAGGATCAGTGAACCAGCCGCTCTCCAGATACAACTTTCGATAGGCGGCGAATTGAGCGTGCGCACGCTCGAGGAGATTCCGGTCAAGCGAGTCCGCACCGAGCTTTGCGAGAACCAGGTCCACCACGACCGGAAACAGCATCCAGTTGTCCGGTGGCGTTGTCGCTCGACTGGCCTGCACGAGCCAATCCGAAACCATCTGCTTCTCGCCTTCCCCAAGCTCGTCCCAGATCATTGCCTTTGTCAGCCACAGGGTTCGCGCGACGTCTGCGGCCTCGATAATGCGTTGGTCGTTGTCCCGGATGTCCCCCCAGTAAGCGTGCGATCGACGATCGACCCCGCTCAGGATGCCCCTTTTTAATATGTTGACAAGATCGATTGGTCGCCCATTGACCGGATCCGAGACGATTCTCGCGCGGCTGGAGCGAAGCCACGCCGCAAGCAGCGGGGCGGTGCGCGCGAAACCCTCGAGACCGTCGATCGCGAATCCGTTGATGCTCCCCGCGCCGCAGTACTGGACCCGACTGAGTCCTGGACTGAGGTGACTGAGAAAGCCGTGGGCAATGTAGAGAAAAACCGCTTCATATCGCTCCTCTGCGGGTGCCTCGCCGAGAAACAGCGTCTGTAATCTCATCTCGGCAACCCCGGGCGCGGGACAGTCGAAATATTGCCCCCAGCCTCGATGCACCTCCCGATACGCGACGCCGGCGCAGGTCAAGAGCACGGCAAGCGCGACAACACCAAGGAAAACATGCGATCGTCTGGATGTGCTGCCCGGTCCGACGCTCATGCAATCTTCTGAAAAATCTTGTCCTTAACAACTTCTCGGTATCGAGGATCGCGTTTGATCAAGACGTCGACTACCATTTTCACCTGTTGGGTCTCGATCTGTTCCTGCGTATAGAGTTTGGCTGTTAGAGGGAAGACTTTCGGGTTGAGGGACGGTGACTCGGCGAGGGTCCATGAGTAATCATCGAAGTCCAAATAGCCCCCCACCTTTAGAAGGCGGTCGGAAAGCAAGGCCGCCAGGGCATCGATGGCCCAGTCGTGAGCGCCATCCAAGAAGATATAGTCATAAATAGACTCTCCGTGCGTCGCGATTGCTTTTCCAAGCGCCCAATTATATGAATCCCGATACCGATACGAGCATGCAAAGGACTGCACATTTTGGAAACCTGCATGCTCAAGTTTGGCTGCGACTGCACGCACGCGGTCATGAAAGTCGTATAAATGAAGAGAACCTTCGCCGTTGAGATACTTCGCAAACGCCATCGATGTATGTCCCTGATAAACGCCAAGCTCAGCGATCATCCGGCAACGCTTGTCTTTGATGAAGTCCATCGTCTTACGGTTCGCTTCGCCAACCGCAACCCGGCGCGGATAGTTAGCTTCCGGACGCCTGCGCAATACATTCCAGGTACGCGTCAGGCGATTAATCATGCGCATCTGATCCATTACGAGGTACGCCGATCTATGGGATCGATAATTGAGGACACATACAGCCTTTTTGGTTCCCGGCTGACAGAAAGCGATGGGAAGGGTACGCTCTACCTCATAGATTTCTGCGACTACTGCATGGTACACGATAGATCGTTGCCAATTGAGGCTCGCGGGCCTAAATCAAAATCAGCGCGCGCGTTATCGATCTGCCATTCATCAACGTTCGACATAATGACCAAGGATGTGTAGGTTCAAATGCCGGCCCTCATCGTAGCTTCGCCACTCGGCCGATCGGGCCGCACAATCGTGGCGGTGACCGCGTCGCTGCTGGCCATCGTGGCGCTCATGTCGATCAACGGCAGAGCGGTGGTCAGTGACTCTGGGCAGAACCTGCTAATGGCGGTCAATCTGAGCCACAGCGGTACGATTTCCGACAGCGAACAGCCGCCGTATGAGCCTTCCATGTACCGGGAGCCGCTGCCGATCGTGGTAAACGCCGTGGGGGTGAGCGTCGTGGATGGTCTTCTGGGAAGAACCGACTCCCCCCAGTACTTTTCCGGACCGCGAGCGAAATACATTAAGTATCAAAATGTCGCGTGGCTGATCGGTCTTTGGTTCGCGGTGTTTGCGGCGACACGATATTTTACCGGCTCGCTGTGGTGGTCTATCGCTGCAGGCCTGCTCGCGGCCAAACCGTTCCTTAACTCCTTGAGTGCGGAAGGGGTGAACGATCTGTATACCGAGTTGCCCGCCGCGGTGTTCATGATCTGTGCAATTTTTTTGCTGGTCAGAGCTGTGCAAAGCAACAGCAAGTCGGGATTCATCATGGCCGGTCTTTGCTATGGCCTCTTGGCGCTGACCAAGGCTGCCATGCTGTATGTCTTTGTCGGCTTGGTTCTCGTGCTTCTTGTAACGTATGTCTGGGCATCAACGCAACGAAAAACGCGCTTGCTGCAGGTGATGATGTTATGCGCAAGCGCGGCAATCGTCGTCACTCCCTGGATCGCGCGCAACTGGATGATATTCGGCCAACCGCAGATTTCTGAACGCGGCGGTCTGGTGCTGTACACGCGCGCGCTCATGGACCAAGTAACGCCGACCGAATACCGCGGGACCTTCTATATGTGGGCGCGGCCCGCCGTGCGGCCCTTTGTGGGATCGATTTTAGGTTTCGGTCCGAAGGATTTGGAGATGGGCGGCAGGTTGCAGCGGCTCAGTGATGATCTTGGAACGGATCTTTACAAGCACGATATACAGGCACAAGTCGCGGGACGGCCGCAAGATGCCATCACGCTGCATTGGCAGGCGCGGGCAGAGCGAGTGAGGCTCGAGCGCGAGTTCGAACTGCAGGGCGTTCCGCATCCCGAAGGTGCTGCGGACCGCGCCATGGCGCGCAAGGGGATGAGCATGGTCCAGAACGCCTTCGTGCAGAATCTTAAGCTCGCGGTGCCTCTCCTGTGGCGTTCTGCGCCAACCATATTTCCCGCGCTCGTGATAGCCCTCGCCTATGGCCTTCTTATGCGACGCTACTTGCTCGTTCTATTCGTGCTTCCCGCCCTTGGACTCGTGATCTTCTATGCCGTGGCTACCCATTTTGAGCCGCGCCCGGCCGTTGTCGCCCAGTCGACGGCGGTGATCGGGGTCATCGCCACGGCATACGCGCTTTGGCAGCTCAGGCCGCATCTACGTACAGCGCGTCCGCAGCTCGCCAATCCTAAGACCGTTTAAAGACGATGAAATTCGCGAAAAAATAATTCCACGCGAACGTGAACCCGACCGATACGGCTTTTGCTGGTAGCGGTCCCCAGGCCCGCACCAGGGAGGCGACTACCGCCGTAGACAGCGCGAGCCCGACCAGATTGCCGGTGGCAAACAGCGCCAAGCGGCGCCACGGTCGCTGTCGATTGCGGTCGCGAAACGTCCAGGCGCGGTTGAGTGCGAAGCTCAAAGCAATTCCCGACGAGTAGGAAACCACGTTGGCGGCAGGCGCCTGTATGCCCGCGACCAATGTGAGAACGCTGAATAGCCCTACGTCCAGCGCCGTATTGGCAATGCCGACGGCACCGAACTTAAGCGCGCGCACGATCAACGCGGGGTGTGGTTGCGTCGATAGCAGGCGCCGCTTCGCGAATCACCGATTCGATGACGTACAGTGGCCGCCCTTTGGCTTCCATATAGAGACGGCCCAAATATTCGCCGATGATGCCGAGTACGAACATCTGCGCGCTGCCCATGAGCAAAAAGATGGAGGTGATGCTGGTCCAGCCCGGCACCGCGTAGCCGCGCAGCCAACTGCCGAGTGTGTAAACCAGTCCGGCAAGACCGAGCAATCCGAAACCAAATCCAAAGAACGATGCCAGGCGCAACGGGCGGGTGGAAAAGCTCGTCACGGCATCGATCGCAAGCCGCAGCATTTTGGAGAACGGATACTTGGTCTCCCCCGCGAAACGCTCTTGACGCTCATAGGCCAACGGCAGCTGCCGAAACCCGATCCAACTGACCATGCCGCGAATGAATCGATGCTGCTCGGGCATGGCAATCAATACATCCAGCGCGCGGCGGGTCATGAGCCGAAAATCGCCGGTATCCACCGGAATCTTCACATCGGTCAATTGATCCAGGAGTCTATAGAAAACGGCTGCCGTTGCGCGCTTCAATGCCGATTCGCCGTGGCGCACGGTGCGTTGGCCGTACACGACGTCCGCACCCTCCTCGATCAGCCGTATCATCTGCGGCAACAGCTCGGGCGGGTCTTGCAGATCCGCGTCGATGATGAGGATCAGCGCGCCGCGCGCGATGCTCAAGCCGGCGGACAGCGCCAGCTGATGGCCATGATTTCGGGATAGTTTGACGCCGACGACCTGCGACGTCTTGGCCGCGAGCGCGGTGATACCGGCCCAGGTCCCGTCAGTGGATCCGTCATCGATCAATACCAGTTCGAAGGACTCCTCGACGCACGTGCGGCAGGCGCCGGCGAGGCGCCGGTACAGTTCCAACAGCGACTCTTGTTCGTTGAAACACGGCACAACCACCGATAAGCGGGGCGCGGATTGCTCCTCGAGATTACTGGTACCGGAGAAGTCTAAATTGCGGTGGACGGGCGGCGGCATTGAGGAGTGCTCGCGTGCTTGGGTCGGTAATTATAGCGGGCATTGGCGCAGCGGCGCCCAAGGTTTCGTCATAACGCGCCCGGAACCATGACCCAGCTCACCTCTGTTAACTTGATATGTCGCACGATTGGAGGATTCAGATCCGAAACAATGGGCCTGGGCGTGAATTTGATTCGTGTCGGATTCAGCGAGCTTATGTCGAGACCTGACCGCGGGGCGCCAGACCGAGCCAGCGCAGGAAGCGCGCCTCGGGACCGTGCATCAGATTCGCAAGCACCTCACGATCCGATTGCGAGATTCCGGGACTTCTCAGAAATGCGAGCGCGCCGAGTCCACAAATCACGCCGCCGATGGCCATCTGGGCGATCGCCGGCAGCTGCGGCAGCAACATGCGCAGGAGGCTGCAGACGATTATCACGCTCCCCCACACGAGCAGGCCCATTGCCAGCACTCCTTTGATGTTACGCCATTGCACCTGGCGGCGCAGCTGCCACCAAATCCAGAAGTTCCGCAATGCATGGAAGCTGCCGGTGGAAAGCGCTGCTCCATACAATCCAAGGGCGGGCACGAGAACGAGCATTGCTCCGACTTGATACAGCCCGAATAGCTCACTCGCCAACATCAAGCCGGCGCGCTCGTGGTATTGGGCAACCAGAGAGATCGGCACCGACATGCTGCTTGGCACAATCGACAAGGCCAGCACCAGTGGGAAGAGGTCCGAGTACTGAAGATATTTTCCGGCAAAGAACACTTGCACGAACTCTCTGTGGTAAACGATCGTAAATGCGATGGCTGGCAGTTGCAGTGCGAGATTCAGATCGATGAGCAACGTAAAATAGCGCGACAGGCGCGCATTCGATTCGGCAACGGGAACTGCGAAAAACATTGGCTGTATGACGTTATCGAAGAGCTTCTGCGGTATGAGATTGTTGATCATTTCAGTTAACTTGCCATAGAACGCATACGCCGCCACGGCCACCGGCGAGAGCATCGCCCCGATGAAGAAATTATCGGTCTGGCCGTACACCAGCAGCGAGCTTGCATCATTGAAATGATAAAATAACGCGTACCGAGCAAGACGTTTTCGTTCGGCCGCCTCGAGGTGAAAGGCCGGAGCCCGCGGTGCAGTGGTCCGCAGCCGCCGCTGCGCAATCGATAGCAGAATGTACCCGAGGCCATAAGCGGCGATATCCGCAAAAATCGCTGCGCGCAGCGTCAGGGTTCCGAAGACGGTGATCGCGACATACGCGAGCAGCTTGCCGACGGATACTGCAGCGACGGACCCGACGCTGTATTGGTGCATCATGTGGGAGGCCAACGACAGCTGCAGAATGGTGGATTGGAGAAAGAGAATGATCAGAACGCCGAAGATTGCAAAATCCGGCCGATAGCCGATCAAATCGAAGCGCTTTGCGATCAAGTTCCACGCCAGCAGAATGATTGCGATCATGAGCACCGTCGAGGCGAAGCGCGCGCCGGCGACGACCCTCAAGAGCCACGCGCTCGCCAGAGGATTCGCCGAGCGGAGATATTCCGGCTGAAATCGCCGCAATGTCTGCTCGAGGCCCAACGAAGCGAGTGTCGTGATGACCGGAATGAACGAATAAAACAGGTTGTAGATACCGAACGCATGCTCCTGCATGCCGCGCACCAGAACGACGTAGCTGAGGACCGTCGCGACCTGCGAAATGGCGCGAAAGCGGATCGTGTGGAAAAGCGAACGCCGCGCTTGTTGAGGAGTGTACAGGGTCATCGGCTGATCACTTTGGTGGGCACAATATTGTCAGGTTGTATCCCTTCGATTCTAAGATTGACGTGCCGTTTGGCTAACGTGGCACTCATCAAAAAACAATAGCATATGTGCGGCAGGCAACGAGCATACTTCAAGGCAATTCCTGCAGAAGATAACTGCCAAAACATTCAGAAGCCTGCGATCAGCTAGAATTGTAAAAATGCAACCAATACATTGCAAAGTGCCTGATGCGCCGCCCGCGTAATTGGATCAAGACCCTCCGAGCGGACTGGAACGCAGGACTTTTGCTGGTTATCCTCATCGGTGCTCTCGCCTTGGGACTTTATGGTCGTTTCGTGGGACTAGGCGTGTGGGCTTTCGGAGTTGATGAGTTCTACATCTCGCGATCGATCGACAATATACTGAAAACAGGCCTGCCAAGGTTTCTCTGCGGAGGATTTTACACGCGAGGACTCACGTATCAGTACGTGGTCGCGCTGGTTCGACAATTCAGTCTATCCCCGGAATTTGCGGGCCGCGTGGTCAGCGCCGTCTGGAGTCTGGTAGGGCTGCCGGCAGCGTACGTGATCGGACGCCGCCTTGGCGGGCGGACGCTGGGCCTGATGATGGTGATAATCCTCTCGGCTTCCGTTTGGGAGATCGAAATGGCGCGCTTTGCGAGAATGTACGCGCCCTATCAGAGCATCTTCCTGTGGTATCTGGTTTTTTTCCTGCGTTATACCGTGGACCGCGACAGGTCGGCGTTGATGCCAATGGTACTGCTGTCAATTCTCGGCGTATTTACGTGGGAAGGCGGTGCGATCCTCGGCGCGGCGAATTTGCTACCGCCGATCCTGAATCACGATCGCGGCCGTCTGCGTCGTTCCGATTTCAAGTTGATCGTCGGATTGCTGATTCTGCTTGGGGTTTTGGTGGCTGCGAACACGGATCTGCGCGGCTCTGCCACGGAACCTGCGCCGAGCAATGAGGGGTTTGCTCCTCAAGATCCCGGTGTGCCGCTATCCCTAGGCATGCAGGTCTATACGGCCCACATGGGCTGGATGGTTCCATTTGTCATCTTGCAGTTGGCGTTGAGCATTCGTACGCTGCCCTGGATCTGGACACTGCGAGCGCGATGGCTCGCGGCCGTGGGTCTATGTGTGGCACTGATCAGTGCACTTCTACACCAATTTGCACTTTGCGGTGCGAGCGTCGCCGTCCTCCTGCTGACGAGATTGGTTGCGCCTGACGAGTTCAGGGGGCGCGGGGCACGTGCCTATTTGCTGCAGCTCATTGCATGCTGTGCATTTTGGCCCGCGTTCGCTGTCGTCACGGGTGCGTGGCCGCAGGTAGCGTCCAGCGGTGCGGTCTCGACTCATCATTGGCTTGGCTTGGCCGAGCACCTAAGCGGGTTTCCACGCGTATTTGACGAGATATTGCGCCCGTGGGGTAGAACCATGCCGGTGTTGACCATCGGCGTGTCGCTTCTCGGAGCCGCCCTGACGGTGCTCGTAATCTTTCGGCGACTTGATCATTCGGCGGTAATACGAACGCTCATGACGCTGCTGCTCGTAGCGATGCTGGCGGTTGGAGCGCGCGAGCCGGGCCGGATTGAAACCCGCTACACGTTCTTCCTATATCCGCTCGTCATGGCTCTCGGCCTTACCGGCATCATGGTTTTGGTCGAATCACTCCTGGCAGCATCCCAAGCAGCATTTGCAGTCAGCGCTGCGCTGGGCCTGCTTTTCTTCGGACTGTCGGAGGACTTCCAGCCCGAGCACATCGCTCACATCGCCTCCTGGCAGGTCAATTTTCGGGTCGGCATGACTCCCCTTCAGGCCACACATTTCTACCCACGCGCCGACTATCGATTGGCGGGGATGTGGCTCGCGCAGAATGCGCGCCCCGGAGACGATGTGATCATAGGGATTCCGAGTATCGATGAGTACTACCGGGCCAATTTCTTCTTCCTGCAAAGCGATGACGAGCGTTACGACGACTATGCTTGCCGCGGAGGCACGTTGGAACGGTGGACCAATCTGCCGCTTCTATACGGGAGCGATGCATTGGCCGCCAGGGTTGCGACGGGCAGGCGTATCTTTCTGGTAATGTACGGGGAACTGGAGCAGACGATGCTGGCAGAGGGGCGGCGTCGACACTGGCGAGAAAGGTTCGCTTGGATTTCACCTGATGGCGGAGTCCCAATCACAATCATCAACCCATAGCATACGGAGGCGGATGCGAGCACCGCTTCGCCAAGTCATTAAGTTAAAGATGGGAAACACGAATACCTCGCATCGTGAAATTCCGATGCCTTTTCCACCAGATGGTAGAATTCGTGATCCGACCGCATCGTCAATACATGAATTGAACCCAGGCGCCAGAGACACATTGAATAAGGTAGTCCCGCGCATTGGGTCGGTTCACTGCTGTTCAGCCAGGTCCGCGCGCCGCACGGAGGTCGAGCGGTGTGCGGCTTAGCGGGATTCTTTTGCCTCAGGCCGTTAGGCGGCGATGAGCCGGCTGCAGACTTGCGCAAGATGGCGCAGGCGATCGCACATCGCGGGCCGGATGGAGAAGGCATTTGGCACGACCTCGCCGCGGGCGTCGGACTAGCTCACCGCCGGCTGGCGATCATCGACCTGTCGCCGCTCGCGGCGCAGCCCATGCATTCGGCGAGCGGCCGGATGGTGATCAGCTTCAACGGCGAAATCTATAACTATCGTGCACTGCGCTCGGATCTCGAGCGGGCCGGTCATCAATTTCGCAGCGCTTCGGACACCGAAGTGCTGCTCGAAGCCATTGAGTGCTGGGGCGTGGAAACCGCCCTGCAGCGCACCCGGGGGATGTTTGCATTCGCGCTCTGGGATCGCCAGGAGCGCTCGCTGTATCTCGCGCGCGATCGGTTCGGCGAGAAGCCGCTGCACTTCGGACAATTTGGCAACACCCTGCTGTTCGGTTCGGAGCTCAAAGCGCTTCGCGCTCATTCGGCTTGGAATGCACAGCTCAATCGGGATGCGTTGGCATTGATGCTGCGCCATTATTACATTCCCGCGCCGCATACCATCTACGGCGGAGTTCACAAGGTGCTCCCCGGCTCGCTCGCGCGTATTCGCGTGCGCCGGGAATCATTCATCATCGAACAAGAGCCCTACTGGTCCGCCCGCCCGATAGCACGAGCCGGCGCGCAAACGCGCCGCGTGAGCGATGCCGAGACTGTCGAGCGCCTGCATGCGGAGCTTACCGAGGCAGTCAATCTACAAATGGTTGCGGACGTGCCCGTCGGGGCGTTTCTATCCGGAGGGATAGATTCCTCGCTGATCGTTTCTCTCATGCAGCAGGCAAGCCGACGACCCGCTCGGACTTTCTCGATTGGCTTTGCAGAACAGGCGTACAACGAGGCCCCTTTCGCCCGTCGCATCGCGTCCCATCTTGGCACCGACCACACGGAGCTCATTGTTTCCGCTCAAGACGCGCTTGCGGTGATCCCCAAACTCGCAGACATTTATGACGAGCCGTTTGCGGATCCGTCGCAGATTCCCACCTACCTGGTCAGCAGGCTCGCCCGGCAGGCGGTAACGGTCTCTCTCTCCGGCGATGGCGGCGATGAGCTGTTCGGCGGCTACCAACATTATACGAAGACCATCGATTACTGGCGTCGAGTGCAGCGCGTACCGGCAGTCATGCGAGCAATCATGAGGGGCGCGATCGACACACTGCCCCTGCCGTGGATCGAGGTCCTTGCGGCACCGGCACTGGTCGGCCCATGGCGTAGCCAATGGCATCTCGCTGATCGTATCAAGGAGCGCTCGCCAACCCTTTTCGCAAAAAACTTCCAGCACTTGTACCGGACGTATTCGTCCTTCTGGCATTGCCCAGAAGAGGTGGTACTCGGCTCGCGCGAGCCCAAGACCGTTCTCAGCAACTACGCAAGCCACCCGACCGGTGTGGGCGCGGTCGAGCACATGATGTTCATGGACACGCGCCAATATTTGCCTGACGACATCCTCGTGAAAGTAGATCGCGCGGCGATGTATGTCAGCCTGGAGACCCGCGTTCCGATCCTTGATCCACACGTCGCCGAGGTCGCCTGGGACACGCCGCTCGAGGTGCACCGTCGCGACGGCCGGGGCAAATGGCTGTTGCGCCAGGTACTCGCCCGCTACGTGCCGGTGGAGTTATTCGACCGCCCGAAGGGTGGTTTTTCGATTCCGCTGGCGCAATGGCTTCGAGGCGAGCTCAAAGACTGGGCCTATGATTTGCTTGATCCAGCACGACTGCGTCGCGAGGGCATATTTGAGCCGACTGTCATCGAGCGCCGCTGGCGTCAGCATCAGGCGGGACTCGAGGACTGGTCAATCCAGCTGTGGACGGTGCTGATGGCGCAGGGCTGGCTGGACAGATGGAAGCCCTGATGGTGCGCGCGAACGTCAGCGCGCCTTGTCACGTCATTCCTCCGGCTGAAAGTCTGCAACCGTGAGCGTGCGCTTGAAGTGATCGAGTTCCCCGTAGATCTTCAGCAGCACATAGGAGGTTTCGAGCTTAGGCCTGTCAGGAGCTGTGGCGTAGGGGTCGCGCACAGGTAAATCGATTCCAGAAAAATTCAGCACATCGACCAGGGCTGGCCAATGGCGCCGGTAGTCCGGGACGCATTCGAAGACCTCCGGATCATGACGCCCATCGGCTTCATACAATGTCCCGCTATAGCAAAATGGCGCTTGCGAAATCGATTTACAGTGTACCGTGACGTTATTGCGATCGAGCCGCGTGGCGCAAATACCCAGATCGGCTGATCGCAACTCACCATCGAGCGCGGCAATCTTATGTTCCGCGCGCACCTTCACGAGCGTCAACGTGTATTCGATCTGTAGCCGCAGCGTTCTCGCCGCTGCGTTTCGGTAGACGTTGCCGGGAAGTTCAAACGCTTGATAAGTCAGCCCGGGCGCGACCTCGCCGCCGTCCGCCGCAAGCAATCCTGCCGATGCGCCAGTGCTCGTGCCGCGGTAGAGCAAGCGGCCGTCTTCGCCGAAGAGCTGAATCTGCGATCGATCCGAGAGTAACAATTCGTCCGCAGATATCCCGATGATGCGCACGGGCAGATCGATCGTCACCGGTGCTCCTCCCGTCCGGGCGCGGCGGTGCAAATTTACGAATGCTTGATCGAGTTGACCGCGCAAAAGCAGCTGGGTTGTTTGCCGGGAATCCGCGCTCTTGCCGCCGCTCGCGGGGTCTCGAGTCGGCAATTCCTTGCCAAGTTCGAGCGCAACGGCGGCCGCATCGCCACTCGATTCGGATAGCCATTGTTCGATGTGGAACGCGGTGTTCCACGGGAGCTGGATGAACACCAAAGAAACGGTGCCTACGATCGCCAGCCCACGCGCAACCGTGGATTGCCGCCGATAGTACTGCAAGAAAAGAACAACCACTGCACCCACCAGGATGCCGGCATGCTGGCCGAGGTGCTGCAGCCAAGCCATGCCGGTATGGCAGGTTGGACACCAATCAGCGCCAAAGAAAAATGCACTGAGGCTGACACTCGCCGCAAATACCAATACCAGAGTCGCTCCGAGCACCATGAGTTCCGTCATGTTGCGCGTAGTCGCCGCCAGAGCCGCCACGGGAACGATAAAACAGGCAAAGATGAATAGTTCCTTGGAAAGAACCGCGATGAGCGACGTAGCGACCGGCATTCCCAGCGCCAGCGCGTGCGTTAAATTCAGCATGAACATCGGCGCGCTGATTGCCAGCGCGAGAAAGATCATCTTTGCCAGCAACAGCTGCGTACGATTCAGTGGGCGGGTCAGCCAGTCTTGGTCTACGCCCGGGATCGGATCCTGGTGAACGACAGCGACCGTCAGCGCTGCAATGCCGATGAACCACGCCAGGGTCAGCGGGCGCAGCAGGGCCTCTGCAGCCGGATTTTCTCCGAATAGGCCGGAACTGAATACCGCCCATTCATAGACGATCTGAATCGCCGCCACCACAGCGACCATCGGCCACAACAGGTTCCAGTCCTTCCTTAAAATAGGTCTGATCATTGCATGCTGGCTTGTTGCGAGCGTTGCTTGGCCGCTTGGACCATGGCGACAAAAATGTCGCGCAACGAGGGACGGGCGACCGTGTTGCCAACGCCAACATCGAAAAGAGAACGGGCGTGTTCCGCCAGCGCGCCCACAGAACCTTGAAACAGCAACCGCCCTTCGTGCAGAAAGCCGACGTGCGTTGCGAAGCGCTCGACTTCATCGAGTTCGTGCGAGGAGATCAAAATGGTTGACTCGCCCAGTTGGCGCATGAATCCGCCGATAACTTCATCGCGGGCTAATGGGTCGAGCCCGCTCAAGGGTTCATCGAGGATCAACACCCTCGGGCGAAACGGCAGCGCGCAAGCCAGGGTCAACTTCACGCGCATACCGTGCGACAACTCGCCAATTTTGCGCTTGGGCGGCAAGCAGAATTGGCCCCGAAGTTCATCTTCAAAGTTTCTATCCCAATGCGCATAGCAGGGCCGCAAATACGCGAAGAAATCATTGACTCGCAGCCGCAGCGGCATTGCCTGATTCTCTGATACGTAGCCGACTTCAGCCAGGATGGTGGGGCCAATGGTGCGGGAATCGACGCCCAGTAGGGTCGCACTGCCGCGCGTCGGCGAGATCATATTGAGAAGGACTTTGATAACCGTCGTCTTGCCAGCCCCATTCGCGCCGAGCAGCGCAAATACACTACCTTGAGGAATCCGCATGCTGAGTTCGCGCAGAGCAACGAAACGACGGTAAGTCTTGGAAAGAGCCAGTGTTTCAATGACTGGATCAAATTGCGGCATAGACCCCATGACTCGAGTGATCATACCTCAAGCGCTTGTACCCGATGGGCAAGCGCGACCCGATATCGCAGGGCTTGATGGATTGCCGCTCGACCGCCGCCCCGAGTCCATTCCATCGGGACGATCGAAAGAATCCCCGTGCGAGTTATCGCCGGCGGCCTGTGGGCGTTTGTCTGGCTTAGTCGATGGCGACCGCGATGGCGCCGGTGCCGGTGGGATAGGTCGCGCTCAGTGTGAGCACGCCGGCGCTTGCCGAAAACAGTGATACTGAATTGTCCAGTTGATTCACGACGTACACAAACCGACCCGAGGGGTCAACCTTGACATCAATCGGCCCGGGATTGGGAACATTGTTTAGGTTGCCCGTGAGGACCGCCGCGCCGACGGAACTCAAGGCTCCCGATTGAGGATCGATTGAGAATGACGAGACCGAGAAGTCGGCGTAATTTGTTACATAGAGGAACTTGCCGGCCGGATCGATTGCGATGCCTTTAGGCTCGCTGCCCGAGCTGTAGGGTGACTGAGCGAGCTCCGTTAGATTACCCGTACTGTCATAGGAAAAGGCACTGACGGTATAGGTGGCGCCATTCGCGGTATAGACAAATCCCCCGCTCGCGCCGCCCAACGGATACGCGACCACACCATAGGCACCCGCGCCGGCACCGAAGGGGTTACCTGCAATCTGCGTCAAGCTGCCGTCTGACCCAATGGTGTAGACAAACAAAAAATGCGTGAAGGCAGCGGTCGCAAAAACAAACTGGCTCGCCGGATCAACTGCGAGACCGTAGGGTGCGTCGCCGGCTGGATATGGCGAACTGAGAACACGGTTCAACGACCCTGAATTCGGATTTAGAGTAAAGGCGGACACGGAACCAGTGGTGTTGGGATTGCCGATTCCACCGACGAACAGGTAGTTATCCGATGGCGCGACTGCAAGCGATGCCCCGCTGGTGCCCGGAGAGTAGGCGTTTGCTTTGAACGTCAATGTACCCGCGACGGGGTCGACATTGAAGATGCTGACATCCCCCGTCCCAACGTTGCCCACATAGACAAACTGGCCAGTCGTATCGACAGCGATAGCAGACGGATTCTGGTCCGCCGTAACCGGGCCACCGGGTACGGCAGTGAGGGCTCCGGTATTCGGATTGACCGTGAAGGCCGACACGTCACCGGTGCCGTTCACGCCGTCGGTCGCGTTCGCCACATAAACAAATCTCGCCACGTTCATGCAGCTCACCACCACATTGGAAATGCTCATTACACCCACGGTACCTGTGCCATTGGTGACCGAGCACTGCTGTGCGGGCGATGCCGGCTGCGTCAACACCGTCACGGCATAGTTTCCGCCACTGGGAATCGCCGTCGGGAACATGAAGCTGGTCGCCTTTGCCGCGACGTTGAGGTTATCGCCCGCGTTATCCTGAAACACGAGACCGCTTCCGGTCAGCCCGCTGATGCTGCCGCCCACCGTATAGACATTCACGCTGCACGCAATCGCGACCATTGTAACATTCGCTCCCGACACGGTGCCCGACCCGTTCGAGACGGTGCAGGTTTGCGCAGGATTGCTCGGCTGCGTCAACACCGTCACGGCATAGCTTCCGCCGCTGGGTATCGCCGTCGGGAACATGAAGCTGGTCGCCTTTGCCGCGACGTTGAGGTTATCGCCCGCGTTATCCTGCAACACGAGACCACTACCGGTCAGCCCGCTGATGCTGCCGCCCACCGTATAGACATTCACGGTGCACGCAATCGCGACCATTGTGACATTCGCTCCCGACACGGTGCCCGACCCGCTCGAGACGGTGCAGGTTTGCGCGGGATTGCTCGGCTGCGTCAGCACCGTGACGGCATACGCCGCACCGTTGGCAATCGCCGTCGGGAACATGAAGCTGGTTGCCTTCGCCGCGACGTTGAGGTTATTGCCCGCATTGTTCTGCAGCACCAGACCGCTTCCGGTCAGCCCGCTGACAGAGCCACCGATCGTATAGGTTGTGGGAGGAGGCGGAGGCGGAGGTGCAGTCACTGCGTCCGAACCGCCGCCGCCACCGCAGGCGGCGAGGAGGACGCTCACGAATAATAGGGATGTCATTGCACGGGCACGGGCCAACGCGGAATGCAACGAGCTCGGATTGGTGGATGACATGGAATCCCCTGTTCGTATTGAATGCTGTAAGAAATGTGACCGTGCGCACAATAGTGGGTGCCCTCTTTGGCTGATTCTGTGAACCAGTTCACGCAACGCGGCGAACATTTCGGTTTGATGACGGAGTTATCACTTGCGCGTGAGTTAAGTAAATTGACCGCGATACGCAGCACCTCCTTTACATATGTCGTGTGCAACTGTGCGTGGCCGCAACCTTTGAAACTTTCGTGCGAATGTATCTGGATGCGCTACTTTCACGTCAGCCTCATCATCCATCATGATGACAACTTCGGGGGGAGGAGCTGAGCTAACCGATCGATATTGACTCCACTCGGTGGCCCCGCGGTAAACGTTTATCGAAGGAAGTCCCGCTATGGGTATGCAAGCCGATCCGGCTCTGAATCAGCCGCTGGTTAAATTCGGAGTCGACGACATCAGCGGGCTGCGCGAATTCTACAAGAATAATGGCTACGTCGTGCTCCGCGGACTAATCGAACACTCGATCATCGACAGCTTCATGATCCAGTACGAGCGCATCAAGCGCTCGCACACCTTTGTCTACTATTCCCAGTCCATCCATCGCGCGATCCGGCCGGAATTGAATGAGTACGGATTCATAAGTGAGTCAATGCAGGACGCGACCCGGCTCGGACTGTTCCCACAATTTTCCCGGGCGATCAAGCAATGTATCTATCACAGCGCGGTCTCCGACGCGCTGACTGCGCTCGATGGCCACGAGCGCCACGTCTCCTGGCAAGACATGTTCTTCGACTTGTCGACCGGGACGATTGAACATGCCGATGGGTGGTATCTGGATACCGACCCGCCCGGTTCCCTCGTGGGAGCCTGGTTTGCGCTCGAGAATATTTCGCAGCAGGCCGGAACGTTCTTTCTGATGCCAGGTAGCCACCGCGTTCCGCCCGTCAATCGGGCCCACTACGCTGATCACGAGGAATTTCGTAAGGCAACGCTGAGATTCGTCGCCGAGCATGGCTTTACCCCGCTGGGCATGCCCATCGACAAGGGCGACGTCATTCTGTGGCACCCATTCTTGATCCATGGCGGATTCTCCAACCGCGACCCGCGTTGCAGCCGCAAGTCATTCACCTCGCACTTCTTCCCCTACGGGGCGAAGCGCCAGGACAAAGCCGTGACTCCGCTGCAGCCCACCTTCAATCCCAACTTGTTCCGCGTCGCGCGTCGCAACGATGCACTGTTGAACCTGCTCTTGTACGGAAGATTTTGGATGGACGCGATGCGAGGGCAGCGCGCCAAAATGGACATGCGCCGCAAGTCCTATATGACTTGATTGCCAACAGTGAATATGTCTCATTCCTGCACGTCTGCGCCGCGCTCAGTTGCATTTTTGTGCAAATGAAATATAACGGCTAAGAATATAAGTACCAGGGGAAGCACAAGAATATGAACTTCTGCAAGCACGGAGTTTCCGCGCTCTCCGCGCTGCTGTGCTGCGGTCTCTCCGGTTCGCTCCAGGCCCAAGTCAACGTTGCCACCTATCACAACGACACCGCACGGACGGGCCAGAACACACAAGAAACCATCCTCACCCCCTCCAACGTCAACACAACTCAATTCGGCAAACTATTTTCCGTATCTGTGGATGGCGCCGTATACGCCCAGCCTCTGTATTTATCGGCGGTAAGCATTGCCGGCGGAACACACAACGTTCTCTATGTCGTGACCGAGCATGACAGCGTATATGCCATCGATGCCGATGTCGGAACGGTGTACGCGCAGGTGAGCTTGATACCGGCCGGCGGAGCCACCGTGAACAGCTCTTCGGAACTCAGCTGCAACGACCTGGTTCCGGAGGTGGGTATCACGGGAACCCCGGTCATCGATGTGCTGGGTGGCACGTTGTACGTCGTTGCAAAGTCAATAGTCAACGGCAGCATCGTCCAGTACTTGCATGCGCTCGATGTGACGACGCTGGCAGAAAAATTGAATGGTCCCGTCGGTATCAACGCGGCCGTTCCCGGCACCGGCTATGACTCGATTCGCGGCTCGGTGATTTTCAACCCGAAGCAGGCGAATCAGCGTGCAGCGCTGCTGCTGGAAAATGGCCACGTCGTGATTGGCTGGAGTTCGCATTGCGATATTGATCCGTGGCACGGTTGGGTCATGTCTTACAACGCGAGCACTCTCGCCCAGGAGGCCGCGTTCAATACCTCGCCGAACGGTGGCGAAAATGGCGTTTGGATGGGTGGCGCCGGCGCGGCAAGCGACGCGAACGGAAATATCTACTTCGCCACCGGCAACGGCACGTGGAATGGAACCAGCGACTACAGCGAGAGCATCCTGAAACTCGGGCCTCCCGCAAATAACACGTTTCCCGTTCTCGATTACTTCACGCCGTACAATCGAGCCACCCTTGATGCCGGCGATGTCGACGTCGGATCCGGCGGCCTGGTGCTGTTGCCCTCCCTACCTTCGGGTCAGCAATTGCTCGCTCAGCAGGGCAAGCAGGGAACCATCTACCTGCTGGATATCAATAATCTCGGCAAGTATTGCGTCACGCTCACGCCGGCCTGCAGCAATAGCGATCCGCAAATCGTCCAGGAGATCATGGGCGCCAGCCCGGGGATTTGGGGATCGCCCGTGTACTGGAACGGCAATCTCTACTGGACCGGGGCCAACGATCACATCAAGGCCTATTCGTTCAACGCCAATAATAGCGGCTTGATCTCCACCACCAAAACTTCAGAAAGCGCCCAGATCTTTGCGTTCTCCGCACCAACTCCCGCCATTTCCGCCAACGGCAACACAAACGGCATTCTCTGGGCGTTGGATGGGAGCGCGGATAACTCGACGTGCGTCGGCGGCTCCAATTGCTTAGGGCTTTTTGCTTACGATGCGACCAACCTTGCGAACCTGCTTTATGCCAGCAGCCAAGCCGCGAACAACCGCGACTCGCCAGGCACCGCGGTAAAGTTTGAAAAACCCATCATCGCCAATGGCAAAGTCTATTTAGCCACGCAAAGCGCTGTCACTGTGTACGGCTTGTTCGCCTCGCTTCCGCCGCCAGCGGCGAGTCCGAGCTTGAGCCCACCTCCTGGGTCTTACAGCTCGGCACAAACGGTCACTCTCTCCGATAGCACGCCGAATGCGCTGATCTACTACACCACCAACGGTACGACACCGACGACGGGTTCCGCCCAGTACACCCCCGGTGCGCCATTGCAGATCAGCGCGACGACCACCCTGCAAGCCATCGCCGTGGCGAGCAGCTACGGCAACAGCGCCGTGGCCGGCGGAACCTACACCATCGGCTCGCCGGGTACGCCCATCAGCGTGAGTCTCTCCTCCGCCGATAATGTGCTCGGCATCGCCAACACCGGATCGCCCGTTCCCAACGGCGGCTTGGATAGCGCAAGCTACGCCTACTCGGCCGCATTGCTCGGCACCTCGCTCACCTGGGACAGCTCCACCTTCACCCTCGGGGCTGCCGAAACCTCCGATGCCGTGAGCAAAACGAGCATCGCGCTCCCCGCGGGAAACGATTCCACGATAAATCTATTGGCCACCGCGGTGAACGGTGCTCAACTGAATCAAATCTTCGTGGTGACCTACACGGACGGCAGCAGCTCGAGCTTCACGCAAAGCTTGAGCGATTGGTGCTACCCGCAAAATTACGCCGGAGAATCGCAAGCGCTGAAAATGGCCTACCGCATCGCGCCGTCCGGCGCGACCAGCACTGGACCTGTCTACCTGTACGGCTACTCCTTTGCCATCAACGGCGCCAAGACCGTCAAGAGCCTTACTCTGCCGAACAATCGCAATGTGGTGGTGCTGGCCGTCGACCTCTCCCCGGCCGCGGCCGCGGGGCCGCCGCCAGCGGCGAGTCCGAGCTTGAGCCCGCCTCCTGGGTCTTACAGCTCGGCACAAACGGTCACTCTCTCCGATAGCACGCCGAATGCGCTGATCTACTACACCACCAACGGTACGACACCGACGACGGGTTCCGCCCAGTACACCCCCGGTGCGCCATTGCAGATCAGCGCGACGACCACCCTGCAAGCCATCGCCGTGGCGAGCAGCTACGGCAACAGCGCCGTGGCCGGCGGAACCTACACCATCGGCTCGCCGGGTACGCCCATCAGCGTGAGTCTCTCCTCCGCCGATAATGTGCTCGGCATCGCCAACACCGGATCGCCCGTTCCCAACGGCGGCTTGGATAGCGCAAGCTACGCCTACTCGGCCGCATTGCTCGGCACCTCGCTCACCTGGGACAGCTCCACCTTCACCCTCGGGGCTGCCGAAACCTCCGATGCCGTGAGCAAAACGAGCATCGCGCTCCCCGCGGGAAACGATTCCACGATAAATCTATTGGCCACCGCGGTGAACGGTGCTCAACTGAATCAAATCTTCGTGGTGACCTACACGGACGGCAGCAGCTCGAGCTTCACGCAAAGCTTGAGCGATTGGTGCTACCCGCAAAATTACGCCGGAGAATCGCAAGCGCTGAAAATGGCCTACCGCATCGCGCCGTCCGGCGCGACCAGCACTGGACCTGTCTACCTGTACGGCTACTCCTTTGCCATCAACGGCGCCAAGACCGTCAAGAGCCTTACTCTGCCGAACAATCGCAATGTGGTGGTGCTGGCCGTCGATTTATCGCCTTAGCTTCATGGAATCGCCATGCCGACGATGGACGAGAACGGGCCTGTTACGTTCGCCGCGCTAACGGCAGCCACTTCGAAAAACCAGTTGCCCGACGTGAGATTGTCAATCTGTGCACTGGTTGCATTGGGCGAACCAACTGAAAACTGGGAACTCAACGCCGCGGCGTTTGTTCCGTAGCGAACTATAAAGCCCGCCAGGTTCGTGAGAGGCGATCCATCGGTGTTTAGCGTCGGTTTGGACCAGCTGAGGCTCGCTGTGCCCGAAGGTGTCGTGACCGGCGGCGCCTCGACCGCGATGCTAAACGCCGGCAGCGCGGCGCTCTGCGATCCGACCGACACGCTGACGACAATATGGCTATCGGTTGTGACATTGGCCGCGGTCGGTGTTCCAGACAGCGTGCCCGTTGCCGCACTGAATTGTGCCCAACTGGGCTTACCAGTCAGCGCGTAGGTCAACGACGACCCGGCCGGCGCCACGACGGTCGGCGTGAAGCTGTAGAATTCTCCCACCACGGCCGTGTTCGGCGGCGAGCCTGAGATCTGGAGCGTTGGCGGGCTCTGCGGGGGCGTGGTCCCTGAAGACCCGATCGCAAATGTCTCTCCTGACCAGCTGATGGATGCCCCGATCAATTCTTCAGAATATGCATTGCCGTCGCCATCAAAGCCGCCATTGGTCACGGCCGCACCATTGTTGGCGAGGCCCATCACGTTATCCGCCGTTGCGAGATTGACATGGATTGGTGTCGGACCACCGACCGGCGCCGCAGCAACGTCAATGGCCAGCACCACCACATTGCGATTATTGGGCAACGTGATGCTCTTGAGGGTCTTGGTGCTGTCAACAGGAAAAGAGTAACCGTACAGGTAGTATCCTCCCACGTTGGTCACGCCAGTTGGGGCGATCCGATAGACCATTTTTGACGCCTGCGACTCTCCGGGAAAATTCTGCGGCGAGTACCAATCGCTCAGGCTTTGCGTAATGCTCGCGCTCGTGCCGTCCGTGTAGGTTACGACGAACGTCTGATTGAGCTGATGGCCGTTCACTGCGGTGGCCAAGAGTTCTACCGTGGAGTCGTGACCCGCGGGCAGCGCAATGGTCTTACTGCTTACGGCGTCGAACGCCTCTGCTGCCCCCAGCTTGAACGTAGCCCCGCCCCACGCGACCGAGGTCCCGAGCAAACTCGCACAGTATGCGTAGCCCTCGGAATCCAAGCCCCCGCTGGCCACTGGCGCACCATAGTTGGCGATCCCGAGCACATTGTGGACCGTCGAGAGGTCGATACTGACCGGTGTCGCACCGCCCTTGGGGCTCGCACTGAGGTCGACGCCCAGCATCACCACATTGCGATTATGAGGCAGGGTGAGGCTCTTGGCGGTCTTGGCACTGTTGATTGCAAATGAATAGCCGTACAGGTAGTAGGGACCGTTGGCGGTTGCCCCGGAGGCGGTAACCCGGTATGCCATTTTCGACACCTGAGATTCGCCCGCGAAATTCTGCGGCGAGTACCAATCGCTCAAGCTTTGGGTGAAGCTCGACGTCGTTCCATCCGTATAGGTCACGACGAACGTCTGATTGAGTTGATGACCGTTGACGGCGGCCCCCAACAAACTCAACGTCGAATAGTTACCGGCCGGTAGAGTGATGGTCGTACTGCTCACCGCATTTGTTATTCCTGAAGCGGCAGCGGAAAAACTTTTCATTGATAACAGGGTAATCATCAATGAGATGATTACGAAGTTGATTCGCGTCATTCCACCCCTCCAATCAGGATTTTTTCGTTGCGTGGCGGCGTAATCGCGGGCGCGCGAGTAACGTGCTCGGGCGGCGATTAAGACAGCCCGCGCCACACGACGCAATTGTCGCGACATGCAGACAGGGCGTGCAATTTGGCGAGCGCTAGAATTAAAACGCCACATTGAGTTATCGCGCCATGCGCCATCACCGTGTGGGTCGACGCGGATGTGCCAAAGCCAAGGCAACCCGGCTTCTCGCATGAGTTCACTTCAGCGTCGACGAGAATTTAGATTTAGTCATCGACGGCGATGAAGGGCATGCGGCGGCGGGTCGGCACGGATGAACCGCGGGATCCGCGCGCGGCCATGTGGGCCATGTTCTGATGCATCACCGGCACGGTTTTGGACGCCTGCCGAAGCCTTCCGCTCCAACGGCCAATATCGCGCTACGGCCAGCAAAAATCCCCAGTCAGGGCTTTCTCGAAGAATCCGGAGTGCTCTGCGATCTTATGGAAAACGCCGAGAGCCACGAGTGCCGTATACGCGGACTCCTCCTAGATATAAACTGCCTACGAGCTAATGGAATCCCCAGCTGCGATTGTGTGTCGGGCCACGGCGCAGACTCATTACCGATCCTTGGCCTTTAAGAGGCGTCAGAGAAACCTCGGATGCATACTAAGCTCCTATCGATTCTAGCCAGCCCATGTTGTCGTGCCGATCTTCATTTGGAAGGTCTGGAAAACCACCTACGGGCGGATATATCCGAGGGAATACTGACATGCGCTGCTTGTCGGAATGAATTTCCAATCATCGACGGAATCCCCCGAATACTCACAGGCCTGTCAGAGGCGGAAAAGAATACCCTGTCGGTCATCAAAGAGCGGGGTCCTGCCATACGTCAGGAAGCAACGTCAGGTGTCGAGACCAGGTATCAACAAATCGAGAGGATCATTCGATTAAAAGACGCGCCTCATCCTGAAGCGAGCGATTACCTGAAGCGGCGGTTTGAGAATGATCTTGAATTTCGCGTCCACGGATGTGAAATGCAGAATAAGTACGCTCAAACGCTCAGGAAATACTACACGGAACCCACCAGAGTGATGATTGATGTAGGCGCGGGTCAGGGCGGACTGACAAAATGCCTGAATGATCACTTCAAGCCGGAAATCAGCATAATTCTGGATTACGATATTGAATGGGCTGAGATTGCACGACTAAGGAATCCAACTGTCGAGATACTCCGGGGGGATGCAACAAGATTGCCGTTCAAGGATCGCAGCATTGATCTGGTCGTGTCGCAAGCCATGCTCGAACATGTCAAAGACTATGACAAGGCGGCAAACGAGTTATGCCGAGTCGCACAAAAGGCCTGCTTCATTGCCTGGAGCCCCAATAAGTACTCCGTTTATGATTTCGGCCATCTAGACGCGCCGGTTACAATTTTCTCAAAGCCGTTGGCGCGGCAGGTTGCCAAATGGTGGCATGGGCTGCGCAACACGGGCAGATCATACAAATCGATCATCTCGGAGCTCGACGAAACGTTTTACATACCGACAACTTACGTGAGAAATGTCATGCTGCGCTATGGTTCCGTCCATAACGTATTTACCGAATTTGCAATGAACAGCTTGATGAGCGATTACACCT
>Ga0210394_10000863_pt1 | contig 55413 bp, 34 predicted proteins | sample IncBWC12MmetaG_FD_160121 | JGI IMG/M metagenome (GOLD analysis project Ga0210394, IMG submission 160121) | Forest soil microbial communities from Barre Woods Harvard Forest LTER site, Petersham, Massachusetts, United States - Inc-BW-C-12-M | ecosystem: Environmental > Terrestrial > Soil >...
GCAACAGATGACCCCGTTTATCGTCGGCCGCGAAGCCAGCGTTCGCGCGCTGGAAGAGGCGCTTGCCGGCGACAAGAAGATTTTTCTTTCGACCCAGCATGACGCGTCGATCGACGATCCGAAGCCCGAGGAGATTTACGCCGTCGGCACCCTGGCCAATATCGTCCAGAGCGTCAAGCTGCCGGACGGCAACATCAAGGTGCTGGTCGAAGGCGTCGAGCGCGCTCGTTCCCTTTCCATCACCTCGGAGGAAGGCTTTTTTCGCGCTACCATCCGCCTGCTGGCCGCAAAGATCGAAGTCACTCCCCAGGTCGAGCAGCTCGTTCAGAAGGTCACCGGCCTGTACGAGCAGTTCATCAAGCTTTCGCAGAGCCTGAATTACGACACGATGATCGCGGCCGCGCGGGTTGACGACCCTTCGCGTCTTTCGGACACCATCGCCGCGAATCTTCAGCTCCCTGTTGATGAAAAGCAGGACTTGCTCGAAACCGCCGACCCGCTGGAGCGGCTGAATCGCGTTTCCGACATCCTGGAAATCGAGCTGGAAAAGCTGAACGTTGACCGCAACATCAATACCCGCGTGAAGCGCCAGATGGAGCGAGCGCAAAAAGAGTATTACCTGAACGAAAAGCTCAAGGCCATTCAGAAGGAACTCGGCCGCGGCGAGAAGAACGAAATCGAAGAGCTCAAGAAGAAGATCGATTCCGCCGGCATGCCCAAGGACGTTCTCGAAAAGGCCAGCACCGAGCTCAAGCGCCTGGAACTGATGCCGCCTATGTCCGCGGAATCCACCGTCAGCCGCAACTACATTGACTGGCTGCTCGCGGTGCCCTGGAAGAAGCGTTCGAAAGAGATTCGCGACATCAAAGCCGCCGAGGATATCCTCAACACCGAGCATTACGGCCTGGAAAAAGTGAAAGACCGCATCCTGGAATTCCTGGCCGTTCGCCAGCTCGTGAAGAATCCCAAAGGCTCCATCCTTTGCTTTGTCGGCCCTCCGGGCGTCGGCAAGACTTCACTGGCCATGTCCATCGGCCATGCCACGGGCCGCAAATTTGTCCGTGTTTCTCTCGGCGGCGTGCGCGATGAAGCGGAAATCCGCGGCCATCGGCGCACGTACATCGGCGCCCTGCCCGGCCAGATTATCCAGATGATGAAGAAAGCCGGCACGGTCAATCCGATTTTCGTCCTCGACGAAGTGGACAAGATGTCCACCGACTTCCGCGGCGACCCATCGGCGGCGCTGATGGAAGTCCTCGATCCCGAGCTCAATCATGCGTTCACGGATCACTACCTGGACGTCGAATACGACCTTTCGAAAGTCATGTTCGTGTGCACGGCCAACGTGATGCACACCATCCCGCAGCCGCTGCAGGATCGCATGGAAATTCTCCGCCTGCCCGGTTACACGGAGCAGGAAAAGCTCGAAATCGCCAAGCGCTTCCTCGTGAAACGCGCCCGCGAAGCCACCGGCCTCACCGAGAAAAATCTCACCTTCACCGATGAAGGCCTGCTGCACATGATCCGCCATTACACTCACGAGGCGGGCGTGCGCAACCTGGAACGCGAAATCCAGAATATCGCCCGCAAGATGGCTCGCCGCGTGGTCGCGGACGGCCCCGAAACCACCATCAAGATCGACGTAGCAAACGTCAACGAATACCTTGGCGTGTTGAAGTACCGCGAATTCTGGCTTGAGAAGCAGAACGAAATCGGCCTTACCACCGGTCTCGCGTGGACCGAAGTCGGCGGCTCTGTGCTAGCCGTCGAAGCCACCACCATGGAAGGCAAAGGCCGCCTGACGCCCACCGGAAAACTCGGTGAAGTGATGCAGGAATCGGCGCAAGCCGCCATGAGCTACGTCCGTTCGCGCACCGCCGCGCTTGGCCTCGAAAAAGACTTTTACCGCACGCTCGATATTCACGTGCACGTGCCCGAAGGCGCCATCCCCAAGGACGGCCCCTCCGCCGGCATCACCATTTGCACCTCCATCGTCAGCGCGCTCACGAAAAATCCCGTTCGCTGCGATGTGGCCATGACCGGCGAAATCACCCTGCGCGGCAAGGTTCTGCCCATCGGCGGCGTCAAGGAGAAACTCCTGGCCGCTCATCGAATGGGCTTGCGTACCATCATCCTTCCGAAGGATAATGAGAAGGACCTAGCGGAAATCCCCCAGGAGATCCTCTCCAGCCTCAAGATGCACTTCGTGGAAACCATGGATGAAGTGTTGCAGGTCGCGCTGGAGCGGCCCATTGTGCCACTTGTAACCACTGGGGTTGCGCCTGTCGCCGAGCCGTTTACCACGGGCGCCGATAAAGACACGAGTTTGACAAACTAAGCAGCTCAATCCGGGAGCAGTCTGCACCTGCAGCCTGCACGTTTTTCCCGCTTCGAGAGGCTTCTGGTTGCAGATAGTTTGGTTGCCCGCCCTGGCGGAAAGGTCTTTTTCGCCGGAAGGTACACCACCACGCAGTCCAGTTCCGGGTCGTAGTCGGTCAAGGAACAATCAACCAAAACTTAAAGTTAGGATATATGGCAAAAGAAACGAGTACAGAAGGAAACAATCAAATCAGCATCAGCCTTGCTGAGCTGAAAGAAAAAAACATCACCGATCTGGCCAAAATCGCCAAGGAATTGAACATTCCTGGCGCCAGCGGGATGCGCAAGCAGGAGTTGATCTTCCAGATCCTCCGCGCGCAAACGGAGAAAAGCGGCCTGATCTTTTCGGAAGGCGTCCTCGAATGCCTCCCCGACGGTTTCGGATTCCTCCGCGCTCCGGAATACAACTATCTCCCCGGCCCCGACGACATCTACGTCTCGCCTTCGCAGATCCGCAAGTTCGACCTGCGCACGGGCGACACGGTCTCCGGCCAGGTGCGTCCTCCCAAGGACGGCGAGCGCTACTTCGCCTTGATCAAAGTGGAAGCTGTCAACTTCGAGGACCCCGAAGTCGCCCGCAACAAAATCTTCTTCGATAACCTCACGCCGCTCTATCCCCAGGGCCGGCTGAAAATGGAAACCAACAAGGACAATCTCACCGGTCGCGTGCTAGATTTGCTCTGCCCCATCGGCAAGGGCCAGCGCGGATTGATCAACGCTCCCCCGCGCACCGGTAAGACCATGATGCTGCAGTCCATCGCCAATTCCATCACCGTCAACCATCCGGAAGTCGCACTTATCGTGCTGCTGATTGACGAGCGCCCGGAAGAAGTCACCGACATGCAGCGCACCGTGAAGGGCGAAGTTATCAGCTCCACCTTCGATGAACCGCCGCAGCGCCACATTCAAGTCGCTGAAATGGTGCTTGAAAAGGCCAAGCGGCTGGTGGAACACAAACGCGACGTCGTCGTGCTGCTCGACTCCATCACGCGTCTCGCGCGCGCTTATAACGCCGTCACGCCCCCGTCCGGCAAAGTTCTCTCCGGCGGTATTGATGCCAACGCTTTGCAGCGCCCGCGCCGCTTCTTCGCTGCCGCGCGCAACGTCGAAGAAGGCGGGTCGCTCACTATCATCGCCACCGCTTTGATTGATACCGGCAGCCGCATGGACGACGTCATCTTTGAAGAGTTCAAGGGCACCGGCAACATGGAAATCTATCTCGACCGTCGGCTTGCCGATAAGCGCGTTTTCCCGGCAATTGATATTCAGCGTTCCGGCACGCGTAAGGACGAATTGCTGTTGCCGCCCGACGAGTTGAGCCGCGTCTGGGTTTTGCGCAAGGTGTTGAGCCCGCTCTCGACCGTTGAGGCGATGGAACTCTTGCTCAGCCGCCTCTCGAAGACCAAGGCCAACGCGGAATTTCTCAACTCGATGTCCGCCCCGGCCTGAGGATCGTCAGCCCCCCACGGCACCCACCCGATGGCTCTTCCGGGCCACCGTCACCGTGGTTCTAAGCAAGCGGCTCGCCTGCGGCGAGCCACGGTGCCTGCATGCATGAAAAATTCATCGCCCGCCAACCGATTTTTGACAAGCGGCTGCGGGTGTACGCCTATGAGCTGCTTTTCCGCGGTGGCCCGCAGAATTTTTTCCAGGCCCGCAATCACGCATCGTCCAGCGTGATCGCCGATTCGCTGACCCTCTCCGACCTGCAGAATCTCACTGGCGACGCCCGCGCTTTCATCAATGTGGATGAACTTGCTCTGCGCCTCGGCGCGCCGCGACTGCTTCCGCCCGACCGCATCGTCGTTGAAATTCTCGAAAGCGTGAAGCCCAGCGATGAAATCGTCGGCATCTGCCGCGAACTTCGCCAGGATGGCTATTCCCTGGCCCTAGACGATTTTCTGGGCGAACCCGCGCTTCAGCCGCTGGTCGATCTTGCCCACTACCTGAAAGTCGATTTCACGCTTCTCGATGCGGATGGCCGCAAGCGCGTCGCGGAAAAATATCTCGGCAACGGCCTTTCTCTTCTGGCAGAAAAAGTGGAAACGCAGAACGATCTCGATGAAGCGCGCAATCTCGGTTACTGCTATTTCCAGGGCTACTTCTTCTGCAAGCCTTCCATGCTCGAAACCCGCGACATCACCGGCAACAAACTCATTCAGTTGCAGCTGCTCGGTGCCGTCGCCTCCTCAGAACTCAACTACGATGCCATCGAAATCCTTCTCAAGCAGGACCCCTCCCTGCTTTACCGCTTGCTCCGTTATCTGAACTCACCTGCGCTTGGCCTGCGCTCCGAAGTCACCAGTATCCGCCACGCCATCACGCTGCTCGGCGACAACAAATTTCGCCGCTGGGTCTCCATCTTTGCCGTCATCGCCATGAGTTCCGGGAAGCCTCCCGAACTAATCCACACCGCCCTCACCCGCGCCTATTTCTGCGAGGATTTTTCCGCCGCCGCGGGCTTCCGCGACAAAAGCTCCGCCATGTTTCTGATGGGACTTCTCTCCGTCTCCGACGCCCTGCTCGACAGGCCTATGAAAGACGTCGTAAGCTCGCTGCCCATCGACCCGGAGATGAAAGCCGCGCTATGCGGCAGCGAAAACCGCTATCGCGATCTATACGAAGTTCTCCTGGCCCTCGAGCGCGCGGAATGGCCCAAACTTGCCACCTACACCGAACGCCTCGGATGCCCCGAGGATAACGTTCCCGACTCCTATCAATCCGCCCTGCAAAAAGCTTCCGCCATCAGCGTCTAGAACTTTCCTGTGTCCACGTCGTTTTGGTTTTCAGCTCTGAGGTTGCCGTAACGCCTGCTCGATCTCAATTCGTCTTCCGTGCGGCGATCCATGCATCCATATGAGTTTCCAGGAAACTGAGCGGCACGGCTCCCTGTTCCAGTACCGCGTCGTGAAACGCGCGTACGTCAAACCGGCTCCCCAACTCTTTCTCCGCGCGCCCTCTTAGTTCGCGAATTTTCAGCTGCCCCAACTTGTACGCCAGCGCCTGACCCGGCCATACGATGTAGCGGTCCACTTCCACGGTAATGTCCTGATCCGTTTTCCCCGTGTTCTCGCGGAAATAGTCGATCGACTGCTGCCGCGTCCAGCCCATCGAGTGCATTCCCGTGTCCACCACCAGCCGCACCGCGCGCCACATCTCATACGTCAATTGCCCGAACTTCGAGTATGGATCCTTGTACAGCCCAAGGTTTTCGCCTAATCCTTCGCAGTAGAGCGCCCATCCCTCCACGAATGCCGAATACCCGATGTTCTTCCGGAACTCCGGCACGTTCTCCTGTTCCTGCGCCAGTGCAAACTGCAAGTGATGCCCTGGCACGGACTCGTGCAGCGAGAGCGCTTCCATTTCCCACTTCGGCCGCGCGTCCAGCTTGTATGTGTTCACGTTGAAATAGCCGGGCCGGTGGGCTTCCGGCGAGCCCGGTTCGTAGTACCCAGTGGTCTGCGATGCCGCATCATAGTCCGGAACCGGCTTCACGCCGTAAGGCAGTCGCGGCAGTTTTCCAAATTGAAGCGCGAGCTCCGGATCGATTTTTTTCGCGATGATGCGGTAGCCATTCACCAGGTCTTCCGGCTTGTCGTAATAAAAACGCGGATCGGTGCGCAGAAAATCGGTGAACTCGTGAAAGCCGCCCTTGAATCCCGCGGACTGGATCACCTTGTCCATTTCGCCGCGAATGCGTTTCACTTCCGCGAGGCCGATCTCGTGGATCCGCTGCGGCGTCAGATTCACCGTGGTCTCCCAACGAATGTGATACGCGTAGGCCGCGGCGCCGTCCGGCAGAGCCGACGCCGCGATGGATTCGCGGCACGCCGGGATATAGGTGTTCACCAGATAGTCGTAGAATTTCTGAAACGCCGGCGCCATGCTGCTGGTGTAAATCTGTTTTGCGCGCTCCGTCAACCGCTGGCGATCCGCGGCGCCGATGCCCGGCGGAAATTTCTGAAAGGGCTGCAGCAGTGCGCTCTTCATCGGATCGGCGGGAGTCACATCCGCAATCTGCTTGGGGACATCGCGCAACGTGATCTTCGGCGGCGAGTAACCGCGCTTCAGCCCTTCCTGCATCCACCAGATGCCCTGTTCGAGGGGCGTATGCAGCGTCTCCATTCTCGCCAGGATGTCTTCATAGTCGGATACCTTTTCCTGGGGCATGATCGCAAACAGGTCCGCCACCCTGGCCGGGCTGCCCATTTGATCGACGGGCATCCAGCGGTTGCCGGGCACGACTCCGCGGAAGGGCATCGGATCGTCCCCGTACTTCAGCCCCTCGATGGCCGTCTCGAGCAATTCTTCATACAGGTCGAAATTCAGTTGCTCGCTCGTCGGCAGGGATGCGCGCTTTATATTCTTCAGTCCTTCCAGGCTTTGGTGCAGATGCTTTTCCCGCGCGGTCACGCCCGCAGGCGAATCATCCGTCCATCTCCGGTTCTGTCCCGGATACCCGACGGACGTCGCCAACTCTGGATACTCTTCCATCCACCTCTTCCAGTCCTGCTCCAGAAACGCGCGCAATTCCACAGCCGCCTCGCTCTTCGTTCCCTCCCTGTTGCCCGAAACCTGCCCGGGTGTCGCCATCGGACACAGCAACGCCGTCGGCGCAATCGCTAGAATCGCCAGGGTAATCTTTCGCAGCATTTCGCCCTCCGGAACTTTCAGGCCGTGGCTTTTTCCCGCTCCCGCGCCAGTTGGACGATCAGCCGCGCGGTCTCTTCAATTCCCATCGCCGTGTTGTCCACCAGGACGGCGTCTTTCGCGCGAACCAGTGGCGAAACTTTCCGCTCGCGGTCCCGCTTGTCCCGCTCGCGCACTTCTTCCATCACCTGCCCCACCGACACCTTCTCGCCCTTTTCCTGGTGTTCCATCCAACGCCGCTGTGCCCGTGTTACCGCAGACGCCTCCAGAAAAATCTTCAGCTCAGCGCTTGGAAAAACGACCGTGCCGATGTCCCGCCCCTCCATCACCACGCCGCCCCCTGCGCCCGCCTTCTGCTGCTCGGCAACAAGCACATGGCGCACGCCGGCAATCGTGGCCAGCCGCGACGCTGCCTGCGCCACATCCCCAGTGCGAATTTCCTGGGTCACTTCGCGGCTGTCCAGAAAAACCCGGTTCTTCAGCCCCGCGGTTTCCTGCTCAGGAGTCGGCGGCTTCAGCTCAATGTGCGTTTCGCGCGCCAGACTTTCCAGCTGGGTTTCGTTATCAAGGGGAATCTTTCGTTCCAACGCTTTCAACGCAACGGCTCGGTACATCGCTCCGCTGTCCAGATAAACATAGCCGAGCAACGCCGCGACGCGGCGCGCCACCGTGCTTTTGCCCGACCCCGCCGGCCCGTCAATCGCAATCGTCAGTCGCAATGCCATCCCATGGTGCGCCGCCGCGCTTCAGCACTTGCCACTATTACGCGAAGCCCGCTCTTCCTTGCATCCTGATCGCTGTTATCTGTTAGCTGCTATCCTTCTTGCTGCACACCGATTACCGGGATTCAGCCGCACGCGCTCCACTAAAACCCCATAATGTTGTAGCCACAATCAACGTACAGCGTCTCGCCCGTGATCCCCGAGCCTGCGGGCGACAAGAGGAACACCGCTGTGCCGCCCACTTCCGCCGGATCCACGTTTCGTTTCAGCGGCGCGCGCTCAGCATGCGCCTTTAGCATCTCTCCAAGTTGCGAGATTCCCCGAGCCGCCAGCGTCTTGATCGGTCCCGCCGAAATTGCGTTCACGCGAATTCCTTTCGGCCCCAGATCATTTGCCAGATAGCGAACGGTTGCCTCCAGCGCCGCCTTCGCCACTCCCATCACGTTGTACTTCGGCACAACTTTTTCAGCGCCATAATATGTCAGCGTTACGATCCCGCCTCCGTTTGTCATTAGCGGTGCCGCCGCCCGCGCCACCGCAATCAGCGAGTACACGCTTACGTCATGCGCGATGCGGAACCCTTCGCGCGTCGTATTGACGAAATCCCCCTTCAACTCTTCCGCCGGCGCGAACGCCACGCTGTGCACCAGCCCATCGAGCACGCCGTAGCGCGCCTTCAACTGCTCAAACAATTTCGCGATCTCGGCGTCCGAAGTCACGTCGCACATGAAGCCGTCCGCGCCCGGCAAATCCGTGATCAAATCCTTCGCTTCCTGTTCCAGCCGCTCGTTTTGGTAGGTAATCGCCAGCCGCCAGCCCGCCTCGTTCAGCTTTTGCGCAATCGCCCAGGCGATGCTCCGCTTGTTCGCCAGCCCGAAAACCACCGCCGTCTTCTGCCCCTCGCTCACGTTTCCCTCGCTTTTCTCGCTTTTTCTTCCCACCAGCCAGCTAAATCCGATGAAACGCCCGTTCAATCTCCCGCACCGAATACCGCAACACCACCGGCCTTCCATGCGGACAACTCATCGGGCAATCCGTCTTCGCCAGCGCACCCAGCAGCCACTCCATCTTCGTTTGATCCAGCGGCATGTTCACCTTGATCGCTGCGTGGCACGCCGTTGAAGCCGCAATCTTCGCCTGCAGCGTATCAATCGAAATCGCCGCATTTTCCCGTTCGATCCCGTCAATAATTTCCGTAAGCAGGTGTTCCGCATCATTCGCCGCAACGCCCGCGGGCACCGCCTGGATCGCCACGCTCTTCGGCCCCATTGGCTCCACTTCAAAGCCGTTCGCGGCCAGTTCTTCCGCGATTTTTTCGTATGTCACGATCTGCCGTGGCGAAAGCTCAAACACCAGCGGCATCAACATCCGCTGCGCTTCCACTTTTCCCGCGCGGCGCGCTTCCAGGTGCTGTTCGAACAGCACGCGCTCGTGCGCCACGTGCTGGTCCACGATCCAAAGCCCCTCGCCATTCACCGCGACAATGAAGCTCGCGCTCACCTGCCCAAGCGGCTTCAGGTCTGCAATCTGTTCCGGGCGCGGCAGCGTCGCCGGAGCGTCCGCGCTGGCCCTCGTAAAATTCTCCGCCCAGTTGGGCTCGCGGCCCTGTGCGTCTGGCATCGCTCCGGGTGAATATCCGCCCGCAAATGAACTTCCCGGCTCAAACGGAAATCTTTGCGGCACTGGTTGCGCCGGGGCCGTTGCCAGGTCAAATCCATTCCCCGCCGAATAATCCGATCCCACGCCCGACCCGACTCCCAATTCTTCCATCAAAGGAATCATCGCCCGCGGCACGCCCGAATCCGGATTCGCCTCCGCCAATCCGCCCGCAAACGACGCCGGAGGCGCCGCCGGATTTGGCGCCATCGCCGCAACAGCCGCAGTCGCAAAACTCGCAATTGGCCGCGCGCCCATCAACGCCTGCCGGATCGCGTCGCGCGTGAAATCGTGCACAAACTGCGATCGCCGGAACCGCACCTCTATCTTCGCCGGGTGCACGTTCACGTCCACTTCGTCGTAAGGCATTTCCAGGAACAGCAGCGTAGCCGGAAACACCGTCGGTGGCAGGATATTTCGGTAGGCCTCGTGAATCGCGTGCAGGATCAGCCGGTCGCGCACTAGCCGTCGGTTCACAAACACGTAAATTCCGTTGCGATTTGGCCGCTGAATGTCCGGCCGCGATGTGAATCCCGTCACCGTCAGCGTCGCTGCTTCCTCCCCTGCTTCCATCTCCGGCTCGGTGATGGCCGCGCGAAAAGCCGCGGAAACACGGGGGATTTCCACCAGTTCGTCCAGCGCCTGCCGCCCGAACAGCTGATACACGCGGTCCGCCAGCCTTTCCGTCGGCGGGCAATTCACAATCTCCTGCGTCGGCGTCGTCAGCGTGAACTGCCTCGTCGGATTCGCCAGCGCATAGTGGGTCACGAGCGAGGCAATATGCCCCAGTTCCGTCGTGTCTGACTTCAAAAACTTTCGCCGCGCCGGGACGCAATAAAACAGATCCGCCACGCTCACGGTAGTTCCGGGAGGCAATCCCGCCGGCTTCACGCCGATCAATTTCCCGCCAGCAAACTCCACCCGCGTCCCTTCCGCCTCGCTCGCGTCGCGCGTTTCGAGAAGCAGCCGCGAAACCGATGCAATCGAAGGCAGCGCCTCTCCGCGAAATCCCAACGTCGAAATCGTGATCAGATCGTCCGCCGTCCGCAGCTTGCTCGTGGCGTGCCGTTCGAACGCCAGCAGCGCGTCGTCGTGCATCATCCCGTGGCCGTCGTCAATCACGCGGATCATGCGCTTTCCGCCTATCTCCGTCTCGATCCGCACGGAGTTTGCGCCCGCATCCAACGCATTCTCGAGCAGTTCCTTCACCACCGAAGCAGGCCGCTCCACCACCTCCCCGGCCGCAATCCGGTTCGCCACAGCCTCCGCCAATATGCGTATTCTGCTCATGAGTGCCGCTCTTTAGGAGGCAGGGGCTTCAGCCCCAGCGTTACGCCCCCGGTGTAGGGGGTCGGACCTTTAGGTCCGACATTAACCGCCGCCACGATGGGCTTTAGCCCCTGAGGAATTGGGTCGACTGCAAATCGGCCACCCATCGAACCAAATGGCCATTCTTCAGGGCGCGCGACAAGCTTTGCCGTCACGGGATTAAAACGAATGTAGTCCATCTTTATCCCGTGATCCTTCCAGTCCTTAATCTTTGCGTCATGGAAGCCGGACTGCCATACCGGCATGCTGCCTCCCCGAACCCGATGGATTTCATGGGAACTCCCGCCCTTGATCAATTGCATGCACCTTTCCAGCGTTGTGGTATCGGACGGGGTAATCAAGACATGCAAATGATTCGGCATCACAACAAATTCGTGTAACAGGTAGTTACCCTTGTCGCGATATTCCAAAAGTTTTCCGACAACAATTGTAGCGACCTCTTGCACTTGAAAAATATTCGCAGACTGGAACGCCTTTGTCGTCACAAAATACGTCCAGCCGGCAGACGTCCTGTGTGCCAATCGGCCCATAAACCAATTCCTCAGGGGCTAAAGCCCTTCGAGTCTACACCTTGATGTCGGAGCTAAAGCTCCGACCCCCAAAAACTATTTGCTAGATGCTTTTTGCCCGGCGCTTTTAGTTTCTATCCCAAGTTGATCAAGCTGCGCTCGATCCACGTCGCTTGGCGATTCCGCCATCAAGTCCACCGCCGCTGTCGTTTTCGCAAACGCAATCACCTCGCGGATGGACTTCTCTCCCGCCAGGAGCATCACCACGCGATCAATGCCCAGCGCAATTCCGCCGTGTGGGGGCGTCCCATACGTCAGCGCATCGAGGAAAAATCCAAATCGCCGCCGCAACTGTTCTTCGCTCAGGCCCAGCGCCTTGAAAAGCCGCTCCTGAATATCCTGCCGGTGAATTCGAATGCTGCCCGATCCCAGTTCCACGCCGTTCAAAACCAAATCGTAGCCCTTCGAGCGAACTTCCCACGGCGCTGTCTCCAGCTTCTCCAGATCCTCGTCCACAATTCCCGTAAACGGATGTTGCGCGCTGACCCACGTTTTGTCGGACTCGCTCCATTCAAACAGCGGAAATCCCGTCAGCCACAAGAATTTCCACTGCGTCTTGTCAATCACTCCCAGCGCGTCGCCCAATTGCAGCCGCAATTGCCCCGCAACCAGCGCCGCCGCTTCCGTGCCCCTGATCTCTTCCTTCGCCGAAAGCGCAACGACGAGGTCGCCCGTTTTTGCGCTGCAAGCCTCAACCAACTTTTTTACATTCTCGGCGCCAATCAGTTTCTCCACCGTGGACGTCGTTCCCTCCGCCGCCAGCTTCACGAAATACGCCCCGCGCGCCCCGTGCGATTTCGCTTTCTCCGTCAACTCATCCAACTGCTTCCGCGAATACCCCGCTGCGCCCGGCGCGGCAAACGCAAACACGCTGCCGCCGATTTGCAGTTTCTCCTTCGCCTCGGCCGGAAAACACGCCGTCACCTCTTGCAATTCCATCCCAAACCGCATGTCTGGCTTGTCGCTTCCATACTTCCGGATCGCATCCTTATACAGCATGTGCGGAAATGGCGCCTTGGCCTCCACTCCCGCCACCCGGCAAGCCCGCACCATCACATTCTCAATCACATTGAAAATGTCTTCCTGCCGGGGAAACGACATCTCCAAATCCAATTGCGTGAACTCCGGCTGCCGGTCGGCGCGCAAATCCTCGTCGCGGAAGCATTTCACGATCTGGAAATACCGGTCCAGCCCGCCGATCATCAGGATCTGCTTGAAAATCTGGGGCGATTGCGGCAACGCGTAAAACTGTCCGTGGTGCACGCGGCTCGGCACCAGGTAGTCGCGCGCGCCCTCCGGTGTCGAGCGCGTCAGCATCGGCGTCTCCACCTCGATGAACCCCATCTCATCCATCGTTTTGCGGATTTCCAGAATAATTTTGTGACGCAAGGCCAGGTTGCGGTGCGGCTTCGGCCGTCGCAAATCCAGATAGCGGAACCGCAGCCGCGTTTCTTCTGCCGCGTTAATTTCCTCTTCAATCGCAAACGGCGGCGTCTTCGCGTTGTTCAGAATGTGCAGCCGCGTCGCAACCACCTCGACTTCTCCCGTCGGCAGCTCTGGATTGGCCTTCCCGCGCGTGGTGATTTTTCCTTCCACCGCCACCACAAACTCGCTCCGCGCCTGCTCCGCCTTCGCGTGCGCCGCCGGCTGCGTCTCCTTGTTGAACACAACCTGCACGATGCCCTCGCGGTCGCGCACGTCCAGGAACAGCAAATTCCCCAGGTCGCGCCGCTTCGCCACCCAGCCCATCACCGTCGCATCGCGCCCCGCGTCCGACGCTCGCAGCGCCCCCAATAATGTGTCCGCTTCAAATTTCCCAAAAAGTCCAGCACGGCCTCGCTCCTTGTCCGTCAAGAATCTCGTTTTCTTATTCGTCCTTGTTTCAGCGCTACTGCCCGTCTGAACTTGAGGGTGCCCCATCCTTCGCGCCTTTGTTTTATGCGAAGGGTGGGCTCTTACGATCTGACGGCTCAGACCTGCTTCTCCGAATCTTTCTTCTACTCTTTGATCTCACCCTTCAAAAATTTCACCATGTCCTGAGCCGCCATTTTCCGCTGCTCCCCGCTCGCCAGCGTCTTCACCGTCCACTGCCCCGTCGCAATTTCGTCGTCGCCCAATATCAACGCATACCGCGCGCCCAGCTTGTCCGCCTGTCCCAGCGCCTTGCCGAATTTCTGCTCGACCGGCGGCAACTCCACGCGAAATCCCGCGGCCCGCAACTTCTGTGCCGCCGCAATCGCCGTGGCCTGCGCCTTCTCTCCCATCCACGCCACAAAAACGTCGCGCCCCTGCGCCACACCGCCTTTGCCAGCTTCCTGCAGCGACAAAATCAGCCGGTCCTCGCCAATCGCGAATCCAATTCCCTTCGTTGGCGGCCCGCCTAGCAATTCCACCAGCCCATCATACCGCCCGCCGCCGCACACCGCATTCTGCGAACCCAATCCGCGCGCGGTGATTTCAAAGGTCGTCCGCATGTAGTAGTCCAGCCCGCGCACCAGGCGCCAATTCTCCTCAAACACCACGCCGCGCATTCCCAATTGCCGCTTCACTTCCGCATACTGCCCCGCGCAGTTCGCGCACAGGTGATCCGCAATTTTTGGCAGCCCCGCGATGATTCCCTGCTCGCTCTCCAGTTTCGAGTCCAGCACGCGCAGCGGATTCGTTTCAATCCGCCGCTGGCTGTCCGGCCCCAGCTTGTCTTTCACCTTCATCAATTCCGCGCGCAGCAATTCCACGTACTTCGGCCGGCACTCGCGATCCCCAATCGAATTAATCTCCAGCTTCACGCCCTCAAGGCCGAGCCGCGCGAAAAACGTCATCACCATCTCGATCACTTCCGCGTCCACCGCCGCGTCTTTCCCGATGTTTTTCGCGGGATCCTGATTCGGCGGCACCATTTCCAGCACTTCCGCCCCAATCTGATAAAACTGCCGGTATCTCCCCTTTTGCGGCCGCTCCCGGCGGAACATCGGCCCCGTGTAGTAAAGCTTCACCGGCTGCGGCAGCGCATGCATCCCATGCTCGATATACGCACGGCACACCGAAGCCGTCGCCTCCGGTCGTAGTGAAGTTCGTGGGCCCAATTCCAATTTATTCAAATCAGAAACGATGTCGGCAACTGTCTTTCTGAAGTCCTCAAAAATCTCATGCCTAGAATCAGCGGACAATTGGTCCGTTAGAAGCCTCTGGTTAAGGTCTTGGTATTTCTTCAGCTTGGCTTCCAAGAGCTTGATGAGAACTTCATTCAAGCCACTGCGGGGAATCTGCTCTGTTTCAAATAGCCTTGTGACATCTGCAACAGCCTGAACAAAATTATATGATTCTCTTTTAAAGTCAGGCAGTTCACCCGGCCGATCCTCAAACGTATACATTTCCTTCGAAACAATGTCCGTCTCGCCGCCGACCGCTCGCGCAAACAATTCCGTCGGCTCAAAAATCGGCGGACGTATCTCTCCGAAACCAAACGTGGCAAACACTTCGCGCGCTGTCTGCTCCACGCGGTTCCACAACTCCGTCTCCGGTGGAAGCAAGTCTCGGGTGCCCTTGATTGCCTGGAATTTCTTTTTCTCAGCCATGAGTCCCTGGAATGCCGCGCCCGCCCCGTTCAGTCCTGCAACTCGCTCCAATCGATCTGTTCTCCGCGCCCGGCCGCTTCCTCGCGGTAAATTTCCCGGTAGCTCGAATACCGCTCCGCATATTTGCCAATCGATTCGCAGTCCATTTCCGTCAATGCTCGTTTCACTTTACCTGGCGAACCCATCACCAAACTTCCAGCTGGAATTACTGTACGCTCCGTGATCAAACTCCCCGCCGCAATAATCGAGTTCTCGCCAATCACAGCTCCGTTCAAAATGATGCAGCCCATCCCAATCAAAACATGCGAGTGAATCGTGCACCCGTGCAGCGTCACCGAATGCCCCACGGTCACTTGATCGCCGAGCACCAGCGCATACTCATCCTTCATGACGTGGAGCACGCATCCATCCTGAATATTCGTGCGCTTCCCGATCCGGATATGGTGCACGTCCCCGCGCACCACGCACATCGGCCACACACTGGACTCCTCGCCGATCTCCACGTCGCCAATCACCACCGCCGCCGGATCGATATATGCCGACGCCGCAATCCGCGGAAATTTGCCTTTGTATGGACGGATATCCGGTGTACGCATCAAGAATTCAATTTTCCCGTAAGTGATTGCAGGAGCACGAAATACACTGCCCCGCGCGATTCGCCAGCAGGCAGCGAACACTTCAAGATAGCATCCGCTTCGCCCCCCTGACAAGAAAACCACCAAGAAAGCCGCCTGCCCCGCACGCACCAAATTGTCTCGCGCTGGACGCTCGCCCCTCTTCGCGCCATAATTTCCAGGTGGAAACCCGCTGCGCCCATTGCACCGCGCCTATGATCTGCCAGAAAGAACCCGGCTGCTGGTGTGCCGACCTGCCGCATCTCCCCATGCCCGCTGAATGGCAGTCTACCGGCTGCCTCTGCCGCGCCTGCCTCCTCGAAAAAATAAAAGCCGCCGGCGCTTCTTCCGCCAGCGGCAAACTTCCCATCTCAAATTTTCCCGCGTCCCGCGACTAACCCAACGAAAACGAAGAAAATTCGCTCTGTTTGGTGGCACCGCCATTCCCGCCTATGCTCTTGGGTTTTCTTTAGGAGGCCGGGGCTTCAGCCCCGGCGCAAAGCAGTCGAGGGCAATGGGCTTTAGCCCCTGAAGAAAGTCTTTTCAGTTTTTCCCAAGAAAACTGAGCGGGGCCGTACCCCTATCAAAAACCACGTTGACAGCTTAATCAATTTCAACCGCCGGCCCGGTCGACGTCGCGCCCACTTCCGCCAGCCGCGCCGTCACCGCTTTCGCCATCCGATACAAACTTTGCGCCGCCGGCGCCGATTCACCCTGCGCCGCCACCGGAGTTCCCGTGTCCCCGCCCATTCGGATTCGCGGGTCAATCTCAATTTCTCCCAGCACCGGCACGCCGTAAGCGACCGCGGTCTTCGTGCCTTCGCCGTGCCCGAAAATATCCACCGGCTTCCCGCAATGCGGGCACGAGAACGTGCTCATGTTTTCCACCACGCCGAGCACTTCCACATTCACCTGGCGAAACATCTCAATCGCCTTGCGCACATCGGCCACGGCGACCAGCGAAGGTGTCGTCACCACCACCGCTCCCGTCACCGCCACCGTCTGGATCAGCGTCAACTGCACGTCGCCCGTTCCCGGCGGCAAATCGATCACCAGGTAATCCAGCTCGCCCCACTCCACGCTGCGCAGAAATTGCGTGATCACGCTGTGCAGCATCGGCCCGCGCCAGATCACCGGCTTGTCGCCGGGATTCAGCAGGCCCATCGAAATCATCTTCACGCCTTGCGCGTTCACGGGAATAATGCGCTGCTGCGCCGTGGCCATCGGCTCCTGCGTCGAGCCCAGCATGATCGGCACATTCGGCCCGTACACGTCGGCGTCCAGCAAACCGACTTTGTGGCCCATTTTCGCCAGAGCCAGCGCCAGGTTCACCGCCACGGTCGTTTTTCCCACGCCGCCTTTTCCGCTGGCCACGGCCACCAGGTTCTTCACCCCCGGTATCCCCTGTCTTTGCGGCGCTGGCTGTTGTCCCGGCATCGTTCCTGGCGGCATGTGTCCTCTTCGCTTCCTGAGTCTCAAGCGTACTGCGTTAGTTGTCAGTCGTTAGTCTTTAGTTCTAAGTCAGAAAGTTCCGGAAAAAATCAGCAATGGGCGCCAACTCACCAGTCACGAGTCACCAATCACCAATCACCAGTCACTTCCTCACGCCCCGTGGCACTTCTTATACTTCTTCCCCGAGCCGCAAGGGCAAGGATCATTCCTTCCGACCTTCGCTCCGGCCCGCACCGGTTTCGGGGCCTCGGCCTGCCCCGCCCCAGTCTGAAACTGCAAATCCTTCTGCTGGCGTTCCTGCCGCTTTTCCAGCGCGCGCGCAAAATCCGGCAGTCTCTGCGCCGGGGGTTCCTCCGCACGTGCAGCGGCGCTCGCTGCTGCTGCGATTGCACTCGGCGGACGATGGCGCGGCGGCTCCGGCTGAGGTTCCCTTGATGCGGGAGGGGCCGCCTCCCCCTGCTGAATCTGCACGTGGTACAAATACCGAATCGTCTCGTTGTCGATGCGCGCCATCATGTCTTCAAACAGAATGAACGCTTCCTTCTTGAATTCGACCAGTGGATCTTTCTGCCCGTAGCCGCGCAGCCCGATGCCTTCCTTCAAGTGGTCCAGCGACAGCAAGTGGTCTTTCCACTGCGTATCCACTACGTCGAGAATGATTCGCCGCTCCAGCCAGCGCAGCAAATCCGGGCTGAACTGCTTTTCCTTCTCCGTGTAGCGTGTCTTTACCGCTTCCGCCAGCGCCTCCCCCAATTCATCATGGTTCAGCGCCGCGGGGTCCGCGCCCGCAGCCTTCGCGTCAATTCCAAACTGGCTGTTCACTTCGGCCAGCAGTTGCGCCGTGTTCCACTGCCCGGGATGCTGCTCGCGCGGGCAATAGGTATCCACCAGCTCGCGCGCCACGTCCTCGGCAATTCCAAGCACGTAATCCCGCTGATCTTTTCCCTCCAGCGCCGAGCGGCGAATCGCATAAATCGTCTCGCGCTGCTTGTTCATGACGTCGTCGTATTCCAGCAGGTGTTTGCGCGCGTCGAAGTTCTGCGCTTCCACGGATTTCTGCGCGTTTTCGATGCGGTTTGAAATCAGCCGCGACTCGATCGGCACGCCCTCCGTCATTCCCAGGCGGAACATCATCTGCTTCACGCGCTCGCCTCCGAAAATGCGCATCAAGTCGTCTTCGAGCGACAAAAAGAATCGCGAAGAGCCGGGATCCCCCTGGCGACCCGCGCGCCCGCGCAACTGGTTGTCAATGCGCCGCGCCTCGTGGCGCTCCGTGCCCAGAATGTGCAAGCCGCCAAGCGCCACCACTTCGTCGTGCTCCGATTTGCACTGATCCGCGAACTGCTGGTACATCGGATCCCACTGGTCCTTGGGCACCTGAAAAATCTTGCCTTCATGCTGGAACAAAACCATCGGCGCAACTGCTGCCGCCGGCGCGTCTCCATTCGTGCTGTCCACGCCAATCACCGCGGGCGCCGCCGCATACGGTATCGCCAGCTTGTTCTTCAAGAAGTGCTCGCGGGTCATCGCTTCCGGATTCCCGCCCAACAGGATGTCCGTTCCGCGGCCGGCCATGTTCGTCGCCACGGTCACCGCGCCCCTGCGTCCCGCCTGCGCCACGATGCGCGATTCCCGCTCGTGCTGCTTCGCGTTCAGCACCTGGTGTGGCACTCCGGCCTTTTTCAAAATTTCCGCAATCGTTTCCGACTTCTCGATCGAAATCGTGCCCACCAGCACCGGCTGCCCGCGCTCGTGGTAGTGCCGGATTCCGTTGGCCAGCGAATTGTCTTCCTGCAGAATGCCGTTCACCACCGCTTCAAACTTTTCCTTCTCCGTGCGGTACACCACGTCGGGATGCTCTTTGCGGATCAGCGTGCGGTTCGTCGGGATCACCACCACGTCCAGGTTGTATATCTTCCCGAACTCCGCCGCTTCCGTCTCCGCCGTACCGGTCATGCCGGCCAGCTTCTTGTACATGCGGAAATAATTCTGAAAGGTGATCGTCGCCAGCGTCTGGTTTTCCCGCTCGATCTTCACGCCTTCTTTCGCTTCCACCGCCTGATGCAAGCCGTCCGACCAACGCCGCCCCGGCATCTGCCGCCCTGTGAATTCGTCAACGATGATCACTTCGCCGTCTTTAACCACGTAATCCACGTCGTTCTTGTACAGCGTGTGTGCCCGCAACGCCTGGTAAACGTGGTGAATCTGCTCCATGTGGGCCGGGTCGTACAAATTTCCCAGTCCCAGCAAGCGCTCGCACTTGCTGACGCCTTCTTCCGTCAGCGTCGCCGTGCGGTGCTTCTCATCGAGCGTGTAATCGATGTCCTGAATCAGTTTGGGGATGATCTTGTCGATCTTGAAATACTTGTCCGTGGATTCTTCCGATGGCCCCGAAATAATCAGCGGTGTCCGCGCCTCGTCGATCAGGATCGAGTCCACTTCGTCCACGATCGCAAACTGGTGCCCGCGCTGCACGCAACTCGCCAGGTCGTACTTCATGTTGTCGCGCAGGTAATCGAAGCCAAACTCGTTGTTCGTGCCGTACGTCAAATCTGCGGCGTACGCCGCCCGGCGCTGCACGTCGTCCAGGTCATGCACGATCACGCCGACCGTCAATCCCAGCGCTTTATAAAGAGGGCTCATCCATTCCGCGTCGCGCCGCGCCAGGTAGTCGTTCACCGTCACGATGTGCACGCCGCGCCCCGCCAGCGCATTCAGCGCCGCGGGCAAAGTCGCCACCAAAGTCTTCCCTTCGCCCGTCTTCATCTCGGCGATTTTCCCGTCGTTCAGCACCATTCCGCCGATCAACTGCACGTCGAAATGCCGCATCTTCAGGAAGCGCCGCCCGGCCTCGCGCACCAGCGCAAACGCGGGCACAATCGCGTCCGCCAAGGCCTTCTGCAACTCGTCCTTGTACGTAGGTTCGGCGGGATCCGAGTCCTTCAACTGCTCCTGCACCTGCGTCCGCAGCGCCGCGAAGCGCTCCTTCAGTTGCTCGTCGCTCAACGCCTGCACTTCCGGCTCCTGCGCATTCATCGCAGCAACCAGCGGCTCCAGCTTTTTCAGGTCGCGCTCGTGCTTCGTGCCGATAAACCGCGCGATAACGCCGTCAACTACCTTGGCTAAATCCATGAAAGTTTCGCCGTCTCCTGACGCACTTTAGGAGGCCGGGGCTTCAGCCCCGGCGTTAAGATCCACATAGAACGGGCTTCAGCCCCTGAAGAAAGCATTCACGCCGAAATAAGCAACCTGCACAAGCCTTCAGAGCGCACCGCCCAAACAATTCATTGTAACTGGTCAGGCGCGCTCCCGCCAAGAAACACGCCCCGCTTGCTGGAGATAAAGTATGGCGTTTGCTGAGGAACGGGTAATCAGTGCGCCGGTTCTGTTTTTGGCACAGAGATGGCGGGCGAGGAGGCAGGATGCGTCTTCGGAGTTTCGAAACCTTCGCGTTTCAGGCGCGCCTCGCCGTCCACCAGCGCCGTGAATTCCACATCCTTCGGAATCGTTACGTCCTTGCCGGAACTGAGCGGTAGCACCGCATCGGAAGATGTGTTCGAAGAGCCGGAAGCTTCCTGATAGCAACGCACCTTGATTTGCCCGCCATCGGCCAAAGTTATCGAAGTAATGCTGAACGCCAGCTTGCCACCGTGGCCAAATCGTTTCTTGGGCTCGGCTTCGGCAATGGCGCCGTTCACCTTTGAGCCCGCCGGCAAGACAGTGACACCATCGACGACCACGTCTTCAACAACTTCAAGCTCGACCGCGTCTCCCACATGAGCCGTAGCCGAAGAAATGGATTTGCTCAGCTTCACGCGGATGGGGGTGTTATTTGCCAGCGCGAACGCCGTCGCACCCGTGCGCGCCGGTTGAGTCGCATCGCTACGCGGCTGATCGTAGTGGGTGCGTTCTCGCGCAGGCTTGACGGCCGGAGTTGGCAGGCCGGTGCCCGGCTGGTCTTTCAGCAAGAAGATGTTTGTTCGGGGAACAAACCCGGGTTGGCCCGCGGCGGTCCGCACGCTGTAATAATCGTCGCTGCGCCCCGTGATGCGCACCACTTCGCCGCACTGCAGTGTCATGCGTACTTCCAGCGTGGTCATCGAGCTGTATAGATAGACGTACCCGCCGTCCTGCGCGCAATCTATCCGCCCCGTGCTCTGCGCACTTGCTGGCAAGGAAAATAATAGACAAAGCACGCCGCCGCTGCAGAAAGTCAAGAGTTTCATCCCGTACCTGCCGTTTCAAGTGAGTTGGAAACTACCCTCTATCCCAACGCAAAGCGGCACGCCTGACAAGGCGGTGTGCATAAAACGCCATGAACCGATTCGCGCTGTACTTCCGGCCACTGGCCCAGGCAGCCGGGTCGAAGACGGACCACTTCCCCGCCCGCTTCAATCCGCAAGGCGTCTCATAAAAAATCGCGCGGCCCTATATAATGCGGCCCATGGCAAGCAACGCGCCCCAATCTCCGGATAGCGCAAATAGCGCCACTCAGCGCCAGGAGCCTTTCCTGCGCTTGCAGTCGGTGATGGTCTACGTACGAAATCTCGACCGGAGCCTCGCCTTCTACCTGGAGCTGCTCGGCTTCCAGATTGTTTTCGACGGACGCTCGCAAACCGGCCAACCGGGCCAGCCGTGGGTCGTCGTCGGGCCGCCCGACGGCACGGCCAACCTCACGCTTATCGTTCCGCGCACGGACTCCGAACAGTTCAAACAAATCGGCCGCGCCTCCCACGTAACCTTCGTCACCGAAGACGTGCTTGCCAAGTTCCGCGAATGGAGCCGTCGCGGCGTGCATTTTCTTTCCAACCCGCGGCTCCGGCGTTTCAAGCACGCTTTGCAATCGAAGCCGCCGCTCCCCAATAATTCCTCCGATTCCACGGATCACGCTCCGCCAATTTGGGGAGCCGTCTTCAGCCGCTTTCGCGATCCCGACGGCAACACGTTTTCGCTGGTCAGCTTCGACGAAGTCACCCACGCGGTCGACACGCAACGCCGCCTTGCCGCCGAACATCTGGAGGCCGAGCGCCGCGCCGCCCAGGAGCTTGAGATTGCCCAGCAGGTGCAAGCCCGCCTTTTTCCGCAGACACTTCCTCGCATGCGCACGCTCGAATACGCGGGCATTTGCCACCAGGCGCGCCAGGTCGGCGGCGACTACTACGATTTTCTCGACTTGGGCGGAGAGCGCCTCGGCCTGGTTGTTGGCGACATTTCAGGAAAAGGCATCGCGGCGGCGCTCTTGATGGCCAATTTACAAGCCAATCTGCGCAGCCAAGCCGCTGTGGCGTTGGATAACCCCCGGCGCTTCCTCTGCTCCGTGAATCAACTCTTCTGCCAGAACACCTTCGGCGGCTCTTTCGCCACGCTCTTCTTCGCTGAGTATGACGACACGGCTCGCCGCCTTCGGTATATCAACTGCGGCCATCTCTGCGCGCTGCTGCTTCGCGCGGGCGATTCGCTCGAACGTCTCAGCTCCACCGCGACGATTCTTGGCGCTTTCAAGGAATGGGATTGCGAAGTCCAGGAGAGCCAACTCTTTCCCGGCGACACCCTGGCCCTTTACACGGATGGCATCACCGAAGCCTTCAGCCCGCATCGCGAAGAGTTCGGCGAAGATCGCCTGGTGCAAGCCCTGCGCCGCCACCGCGCCCTTCCGCCCTGCGATCTGCTTTCTTCCGTCGTGGACGAAGTCCGCCGGTTCAGTCCCCACGAGCAGCACGACGACATCACCCTGATCATCGCAAAGTGCCTTCCGGCATGACCCGGGCTACTTAGGAAATTGGACAGAAATCAGGAGTGGGAAGTGTGAAAAAACTTTGCTGATGGACAGCCTTCGACGTCAGACGATCTGCACCAGCTCCGGCGGGCAGTCGCGTAAGTTCTCGATCGAAATGCTCTTCTCAGAACGCGCCGCCGTCGCCGCCGGCACCAGCCCGTAACTCCGGTTGCGCCCTTCGCGCTTCGCCAGATACAGCGCCTTGTCCGCCAGTTCAATCACGTTGTCGATGGTTAACATCTGCGTATCCCCGGGCACCCACGGGTACGGCGCCCAGCCAATGGAACACGTCTTGTGCACCTGCACTCCATTGCCAACGTCGAACGGAAGATCGCGCACGGCTTCCAGCACGCGCGTGCACAGCAGCGCCGCGTTCTCCCGGTCCGTGGTCCGGCAAACCAGCATGAACTCTTCCCCGCCCCAGCGGACCAGGTCATCCGAACGCCGCATCACGGAGCCAATGCGCTTCGCCACTTCCTGCAGCAATCTGTCCCCCGCCGCGTGGCCCATCTCGTCGTTGACGCGCTTGAACCGGTCAATATCCACCAGCACAAAAATCAGCTCTCGCGTGCAAGTTCCCTTCTGCGTATCGCCAAATTTCTGATGCGAACGAAGCGTTTGCGCCTGGTCGGTCGGAATCGTTTCGTAAAAATACCGCCGGTTTCGCGTTCCCGTAAGCGGATCGGTCAGCGAGATCTGTTCCAGCTCCTTGTTTTTCTGCAGCAGCTCCGCGCTGCGTTGCGCCACCGCTTTTTCCAGTTCGCTCTTGCGCCGGTTCAACGTTCGCGTTCGCAGCGAAACGAAACACCAGATGCCGCCCATCAGAGCCACGACCACCAATCCTCGGGCCCAGCTGGACTGCCACACATTCGGCAATACCCGGAAGTAAAAACTCGACTTCGCCGAGTAGTTCGGCGAATCCGCTTGTTTACACTGCACCCAGAACTGATAGCTTCCCGGCGGCAATCCCCCATACCGCACTTCGCGCTGCACCGTTTCCGTCGGACGCTTTTCCAATCCGTCCAACTGGTAGCGGCAGGAGACCTGTTCCGGCGTGTCCAGCACCACCGGTGAAAATTGCACCATCAGGGAACCGTCGATCGAATCCACGAACGACTTCTGGTTCACGCTGCGTTCCGTTCCGCCAAGCACTACGGTGGTCAGAACCACCTTCGGCGGAGCCTCGGTTCTCACTTCATCCACGGGCTTATACCGCGCCAATCCACGCGAAGTCGCAATCAGATAGCTTCCGTCGGCCTCTTCGCGCGCCCCTGTCCACGGACTCAAATCGTCCCAGATCAATCCATTCGCATGATTGAGCCGCTGCTGATGCCCATCCGGCCAAAGGATCATGATGCCGTCCGTGCCGTTGAACCATACGCGGTTCTTCGCATCGCGCCCCACTACCGTGCGGTCCCAATCGTGAAATTCAAATCGCGAGATCCCGTTTTTCAACAGGGTCACGCGCGTCACGCCGACCACGTCGTTGTAGGCCACCCACACTTCGTTGTCGTTCAGCGCCGCCAGGCTCGTCATCGTCTGGCCGTTCAACCCATCTTTCACCTTCAGGACTTTCCAGTTTTTCCCGTCGAACCGGAAGAGTGTCCCCGGGCCCGTCGCCCACAACACGCCGTTTGGCGAAAAGGTCAGATATTCGACTTCTGCTCCATCCGTTGCCGGCAGGGGCACCTCCACCGGCTTTGTGTCCGGTCCACGCGGCACAAACCGCACCAGCCTCGCGCGCGTCGTCGCCCAGATGCTCCCGTCTGGGGCAGCCAGGATGCTCACAAAATTCCTTCCGCGGAAATTCGCGATTGTCGTTGTGGCATACGTATCCGGATCGATCTGCACAATCGCGCCCGTGATCGTCAGCGCCCAGATAGAACCGTCGCGTGCGACCTGCATCTGGCGGATCTGCCGTCCCGCTCGCTCCCGCAGTGCCGGCACATTTTCCCAGCTTCGCTTCTGCCCGTTCCAGATTCCGATCCCATGAGCCGTGCTCACCCAGAGCCGTCCATGGCGGTCCCGCAACGTCGTCCACGTGGAGTTATCCGGCAATCCTTCCGTTGTTGTCCACGCCGACCACTCGCGCACTCCCGTCAGCCGGTCCAACCCAGTGCCTGAGCCGCCTACCCACAACGTTCCTTCACGGTCTTCCATTGCGCATTGGATCAGGTTGCTCGCCAGGCCATGTTTCACGTTCACCAGTCGCCAGTGCCCGTCTTGTTGCCAGTACAATCCCGAAGAACTCGGCACCAGCAGTTTTCCCTCGGCGTCGACCGAGGGCTTTCCCTCTTCCTCGTTCGCCTCTCCAACCACCTCGTCGGCAAATGTCAGTTTGTGCTCGCGTGTATCCAGTCGCGCCAACCTGGTCGCCGTTCGCAGCCAGAGCATCCCGATGCCGTCGAACTGCAACGCCACCACGCGTTCATTTGGCAACCGGATTCCCGGCTCCACCACAATCTTCCCGGATTCCGCATTCAGGTGAACCAACTTCCGGCCCGCGGCGAACCAGATCGAATCATCCACCGCGCGGACAATTCCCTCGGGCGTTTCCCAATTGCCCAGTCCTTGTGCGATGGTTTCCGTCTTTCCCGGGTTTTTGGGGTTAAGGATCAGCAAGCCGCGCTTGTACATCAGCGCGTACACAACCCCCTTGCTGTCCACGGCAAAAACTTGCACCCCGTTCAACAGGGGCATCGAACTCGCTGGAATTTCCAGCTTCTGAAACCGCCCATCCTTGTAAAAAGCGATTCCGCGGGTTCCCGCAAACCACGGCGTCCCGTCCGGGGCGATCAGCAGGTCCACAACGTAGTGGCCGATGATGCTTTCTACTTCAGACATTTTCCTGGCGCGCGTTCCGTCGTAACGGTAGAGCCCCGTTTGCGTGCCGATCCACAGGAATCCCTGCGCATCTTGTCCGAGCGCGGTTGTCGTGACCGCCCCCATGCCTTCCTGATCCTCGAATCGCTGGACTGTGAATCTTGGATTGTCAGGAAAATCGGCGCGCGCCTCCTCGCCTCGCACCCCGGTCAGGGTTGTTGCGAGGACGCAGAATAGAGCGCTTATTCGGAATTGATTTCCTTTAGACACAGGACAAGACCAACGTTACTTCGACTTTCTCGCCCGCAACCGGGCGCACCTGGGCACAATTCAACTTATTAACAACAGATTAAAGAGGAAATTGCATCGGGTAAATGATGCAAAGGTACCGCGTTGTAGTACTTGCGAATGGTTACTGGTTGTATACTAAAGGTGGGTGCCACCTAAATCATCAACTTGCTCGCCGCCTGCTCCCTGTCCTACTCAACGTCCTACTCAATGTTCGCTTTTCCCAAACTCTCCATCAAGAGCTTCCGTAGCCGGCTTCGTTCATCCAACCCCATGTCTATGATTTCAAAGGACATATCCTGTGCCCGGTAGTCCCTCATCAGCGCCGTCGCCTGCACGTTCCGCAGCCCCAACTGCATCCGCAGCTGCACCTTGGTTCCCGGCGCCAGGTGCATATTGGTCGTTGCCAGGCCTCCGGCCAGGCTCGCCGTTTTGATTTCGAACCGGCAATTCTGTTTCAGGTTTGTGCTCACCGCCGCGACACTCTTCCGTAGCCGGATCCGCGCATGCCTGCGTTGCCGCACAAATTTCGATTCCAAGGGAGTTTCCAAGGGCTCCAGCGTGAGTTCCTCCGCTTCGATTCCGCTCTCCGGCAAGAAATTCATCGCCCACGCGCGATCCATTTTCGCCAGCGCTTGAAACGCCGCGATTCGTAATTCCTGGGGATTCGCCCACCCGAAAATCTTCTTCGCTTCCACGATCCGCCGCAATGTGTGCATCGACTCCGGCGCACGCAACCTGCCAAGCGCTTCCAGCGCCTTCACCCGCAGATACGGGGCGGCATCTGTCGGCAGGTCTCCATCCGCGATCGTCAGCAGTCGTCCCAGCGCCTCGCGCTCTCCGGTGATACCCACCTCATCGATCACCAGTGGCATCACCAGGGGATCCACATGGTCCAACAGCGCCAGCAACAAGCGGCAAGTTCCTTGCGAGCCGCTGGCCGCCACTTGCCGGATTATCCGGTCCTGTGCCGTTCGGGGAAAGTCTTTCATCCGTCCGGGCAGAAAAGTCTCCGCGGCCTGCGTGTCCAGCCTGGTCAGCAAACCCACCATCTCGGCGGCATCCGCTATCGGCCCGCCGCGCACGGTGCTCCGCAGATATTGCAACGCCTCTTCGCCCAGATCCTGTGCCAGGCTCGCCACATTTTCCAGATCGCTCCGGAATTGGCAACGGTTGAAGCGCATGGACAATTGCTCCATCGCCGTGTGCGGCAAATGCTTCAGGACCCCGGTCAGCCCGTCCGCCAGGCCTCTCGCACGCAGCGCCTCTTCCACGAACTCCGGCACCCGTTCCTCAATCCCCATCTTCGCTCGGAGCGATTTCCCAATTCCGGGGCGTTGCCCTTCGACAGCCTCCACCTGACCCAAAGCCTGCGCCATCGCTGCATAGTGCCTGTGCGCCGCCGCTTCCTGGCTCAACCGCACGAATGCCGCGCTCACCAGAGACTGCAAGTCCTGATCCTGTTCCAAGCTTAGCCGCAACCCGATGTGCCGCAATGCTTCCTGCAACAATCTCGGATCCGCTTCCGCGTACAGCGTGGCCATTTCCGAGAGACCCGTGGCCGCGCGCTTCCTTGCATCTGGCTCCTCATTCTCTGCGCAGCTTGCATAGTTCTGCAGGATGCTGACGGCGTCCGCCTTCTCTCCCTGCTTCAGCAAATCCGCCACGTAAGACTGCACGTTCTTTGGCGGGATGCACCACGCCTCTTCCGACAGCAGCACTTCACGCTTTGCGCTCTCGGGCACCGAAGCCCAGAACACCCGGTCCAGCATTTCCCGGTGCGACTCCACCAGGATACCCGCCTCCGCCATTTTGTCTTCGTGCTGACCCAGGATATTTCGCAGGTGTTCGATTTCCTGATTCATGCGGTCCAGCATCTGCCGCACTGCGTTCACCTTCACATCTCCGCGTTCGAACTGCTCCAGCGCAAACCGGATGGAAAGGTGCTCGGCCAATTGCACCAAAACGCCCTCGTCCAGTTTTTTGTTCTTGCCTTGTTCCGCGAGTCCCGCCAGCGCATTCCTCAGCGTTTCTTGCGCCTTGCCAGGCAATTGCGACACCTGATCCTGAAACTCCACCGTAGCCGCGGATGGATTCGCGCTCGTTCCGATACTTCCAAACGTGGCCAGCGCGCGCAGGATCCGATAAATCGATTCGTCATCCGGACCTCCAAACATCCGTCCGCCGGTTCCCGGCCCTTTTCCAATCCCGCCGCCGAGTCCCGCGCCCCATCCTGTCCCGCTTCCGATTGCGGTTGCCCCGCCGAATCCACCGCCGCCCAACCGTGTCCCGCCACCGGAGGGACTTCCTGATCCTGGTGCAACGCCCGCGGCGGGTACGCCCGCTGCTCCCGCAATGCTGCCCTTGGCTCCGAGACCACCAGAACCGCTCGCTACTGCACCAGCACCAGATCCGCTCGTTCCGCCAGGCCCCGCACCCACACCGGCTTCGCCCGCGACGACGCCAGCGCCTGGGCCGCTTCCTGATTCTCCACTAGCCTCGGCTTCCACTGCTCCACCGCCCCATCCCTCTCCCGCTCCGGGGCCGGCTCCTTCTCCGCCAGTGGTCCCCTCTCCGCCGGTCTTCGAGCCCTCCGCCGCGGCGATCAGTTCCAGTAGTTTCTTCGGGTCGTTCAGCATCTTGCGGAATTGATCTTGCTGGTCGCCCATGGACGCAGCCGCAATCTGCGCAGCCATGCTGGATTCTTTCAACCTGGAATCCGTTGCCACGAAGCAGACTTCGTTCACACGAATGCCCTGCGCATCGGCAATCGCCGTTTTCAATTGTTCGGCAAGTTCGGCAGGCTTTGCTTTTCCAGCGGGAAATGCGTGGACAAATCGCGCGAGCTCCGCTTCGGTCACCTGCTGCGTGAACTGCACGCTGGCCAGCCCGGCAGCCGAAAGCAGTTGCGCAAACTGTTTCTCCGCCGGCGACCCCTCGAGCGGCACTCCGTCGAGCAACAATTGCGCTCCCGAGGCTCCCAGCAGCAAGCCCGTCTCCGCACCTTCGGGTATCGCCGTTCGCAGCTCATTCCAGGCGACCGTCAGTTGCTCCACAACGCGCGCGTGGTCGTACCCGTACAGACGCGCAAACTTCAGTAGAATATTCAGGCTGCGTACGAATGCCCGGGCCGCCGTCGCTTTGGGATCCGTCTTCATCCAGGTTTGCCGGCTCCGTGGCTCACCAACCTGTGAGCCACTCAAATAGGACTTTCTCACTAGTACCGTAGAACTCTTGCCCTGTCCTCACAATGGTACAGAGGTCCCGTGTGACCCGGCCGTCATCTCGCCCTTCGTACAGCTCCCTAAGCTGCACGAAGGGACGGTAGCATTCTTCCGGAGTACAGGCGGGTTGTCTGTGATTTTCTACCGGGATTTACTTCATCAGGGCGATGCGCCCCGGCCGTTTGCTGCGGTTCACCACGTTCGAAGGTTGCGGCAGTCCGCCCAGTTCCAGTAGCAATTTCCTCAAACGGGACCGTTCGTCCAAATCCATATCCACAAATTCAAAGGCCATCGCCTGGGGTCGCGCGCCGCGAACGATCGCCTGCGCCCGTATGTTCCGCACCCCGTGCGAAAACTTCAAGGTCAGCAGCGATCCGGGCGCCAGGTGCCGGTCCGAAACTCCCAGCCCGCCGCCCATATTCAGTTCGGCGATAGTCAGGCGCATATTCTCGCGCAAATTCGTGGTGATCGCCGGCACGTGTTTCGTCAGCTTCAATCGCGCATACCGGCGCTGCCGCGTAACCGACACATTCGGTTCCGGGTCCGTGGGCTCCAGCACCAGTTCTTTCCGGTCCAGTCCGCTGGCCATTATCTTTTCAATCGCCAGCGCGGGTTCCACCTTCTGCAAAGCTTGCGCTGCCGCGATTCGAAGCTCCGTGTGATACGCCCAACGCCAAACCTGTTTCGATTCCAGAAACACCTGCAGCATTCCGCTCGCGCCGCTGGCTCGCAATCTGCCCGCCGCTTCGATCGCCTTGATTCGCGTGAAGCCGGGCGTGGTGTCGTCCCGGATCAGATCCAGCAGCACCGGGATGCACTCCGTCCGCCCGCTCATTCCCATCTCGTCCAGCGCCAGCGGCCGGATCAATGGATCGAGCGATGCATACATGGAAACCAGCAGCAGCGCTCTCTGTTCAGGCGGTGCGGAGGACAATTGTCGCACTGTCCGATCATGCGACGTCCTTGGCCATTGGGCTAACCGGGTTGGCAAAGCGTGCTCCACGGCCGCTGGCGAGAGTTGGCTTAGCAACCCGACCACTTCGGTCGCTTCCGTTGCCGGCGCCGTTTGCAGCGTTTCCACCAGCCGGTTCACCGCTTCCTCGCCCAGCCCGCGCACCATTTCGCCCAACAGCTCGCAATCTTCATGGAAGCCGCAATTTGCGAAACGGTTCGTTATGTAGTGCAGCGATGCCTTGGGCATCAATCCCAGAATGTCCAACAGCCCGTCTTGCGGGTGTCCCGCCCTCATCGCGTCTTCGACGAATTCCGGAATCCGCTCTTCCGTCCCGATTCTTTGCCGGATATTGTTTGTCGAACCCGGCCGCAGCGTTTCCACGCTGTCCAGCGAAGCCAGCGCCTGCTGCATCGCCGGATAAAATCTCTTCGCGCCTGCTTCCTGGCTCATGCGCACAAACGCTGCTCCAATCAGCGTTTGCAAATCCGATTCCCGCTCGACGCCCAGCTGATTTCCCAGCCGCTGGATCACGTCAATCAACGCGCTGCCGTCACCGCTTCCATAAAACTCCGCCAGGTCCGACAAGCCGATCGCGGTCGTCCGCCGCGCTTCCGGCGCTTCCAGGCTGATACAGGCCGCGTACTTCAACAGTATTTCGTTGACCGTCTTCAACTCCCCACGCCGCAGCATCTCTTCCAGGAATCCCCGCACGTTGCGCGGCGGCACGCACCACGCCTCGTCCGACGTCAAAACCTCTTTCTTGTTTTCCTCCGGAACGTTGAGCCAGAATTCCTGGTCCAGCAATTCGGTGTAGGACTGCATCTGCAGTCCCGCGTTGGCCATCGTCTCTTCCTGCTGGCCCAGAATCTTTCGCAGCGCCTCGATCTCCGCGTTCATCCGGTCCAGAAGCTGCTTCACCGCGTTCACGCGCAATTCGCCGCGCTCGTAACTGTCCAGCGCAAACCGAATCGCTACGTGCTCCGCCAGCTTCAGCAGCATCGGTTTGTCGGGCTTTTCGTTCGGCGCTTGCGCTGCCAGCCCCGCCAGCGCCTGTTGCAAGGTCACTTGAGCGCGCACCGGCAACGTCGAAAGCCGCGACTGAAACGCGGCTGCATCCATTCGCGAATCCGGGTCCTTTCGCGCTTTCCCGAGCTGCGCAAACAGCCCGATCATCGAGCGCACATCTTCTTCAGCGACCCCGTATCCTCCGCCCGCGCCGGCCGCCCCGGGCAGGCCGGGAATTGTTCCCGCCATGCTGCCCTTCAGCATCGCCGTGGCCGTCAACCATCGCCCTGGCTCACTGACAGGGCCGCCTCCACCGCCTGTTCCACCTCCTGCTCCCCCTCCAGTTCCGCCTCCACCACCAAACCCGCCACCACCCGGTCCTCCGCCCGAACCGCCGACGCCTCCACCACCACCCGGTCCCCCACCACCCGGTCCGCCACTACCGGATCCACCGCTACCGCCTGTGCCGCCTCCACCGCCCTTGCCATCTCCACTTCCACCGCCAGGGCCACCTGCACCAGTTCCGCCGCTACCGGTTCCGCCGCCGCCCGTGCCTCCGCCAGACGCCGTGCCTGGTTTACCGGCTTCCCACAAGCTTCCGGCGCCCCCCGTGCCACCGCTCCAGCTTGCAGCGCCGCTGCCGCCCGTGCCGCCTCCTCCGCCACCACCGCCAAAACCCAATCCGCCACCGCCACCGCCAGGCCCTCCGCGATTGCTTTCCGCGGCCAGAATCAGTTGCAGTAATTTTTGCGGGTCCTCAAAAATTTCCCGGAATTTGTCGCCCCCTGCGCCGAGCACTTTCGACGTCAATTGCGCCGCGACTTTTATTCCCGCTATCGAACCGTCTTCCGCCACGAACCGAATTTCATTGATGCGGATGCTTGGGTCGCCGGCCATTGCGGTCTTCAATTGTTCGGCCAATGAACTCGGCTTGGCATTTCCGCTGGGAAACGCGCGCACAAACCGCGCGAATTGCGGCTGGGTAAGATTTGGTGCGAAGTGAATGCTGGCAATTCCGGAAGAAGTAAGAAGCTGCGCGAAACTTTTTTCCGCCGCCGCGGCTCCCAGCGGCACTCCATCCAGCAGAATCTGGTTTCCAGACGCGCCCAGCAGGAGTCCCGTATCGCGGCTTTCTTGCAGCGCGGAGTGCAACTCTTTCCACGCGGTTTCGAACTGCGCCATCGTCCGCACGTGCCCGAATTCGTACAGCCGCGCAAACTTCAGCAGAATGTTCAAGCTGCGAACAAACGCGCGGGCAGACTGTCGTGTATCTCCAGCCATTTCTGCGGACTTCCCTCAGTGAAACCTTATCCCTACACTAGGCTGCCTCTCCCTGGGAAACAAGCGTTCCGGTCTGTCGTGTCGCCATCTCACTAACATAAGTATCATTTCCGATACATTCCTTCACTGTTTCTCTCTCGGGTTGCTCTTCTGCCCGCCTCATCAGTACAATCTCTTCTGGCCTGTTCGGTTAGAGCCCACCCCAGCTTCTTTCCTGGGCTACGAGGGTTCTTAAAGGCCCTCTAAAAAATGGCTAATCACCAAACCCCGGCTCATTTGAAAGCGGACATGCCCCAGATTCCGGGCGTCGCCGGCCCGCGCAAGTCCGCCCCGAACCCGATGCTCCCCCTGGTCATCGGCCTCGCGGTCATTGGCATCATCCTACTCTTTGCCGTTCGTTGGCTATCTCGATCCAAGCCCGTCGAACCCACTCGCGCGGAGCAGGCTCCCCAACTCGAAATTCCTCCGCCGCCGCCGGACCCCGCTTCCCTGCTGCCCCATGCCACGGAATCCGACCCTGTCATCGCCAATATCGCCGACTTTGCCAAGCCCTGGTCTTCGGCTGACTTCTTCGTCCGCAATCGCCTCACCGGCGAAAACATTCCCGCGACGATCGTCCGCCTGCCCTCCGGCTCTCCCGCTCTTCCCACAGGCTACTGGGCCTTCTCCCGCAAAGCTCCCTTCGGCTCCTGCGAACTCGAATACATCGCTGACCTGAACCGGCTACGCGGCGATTATGGCTTCTCCCGTGCCAATCATCCTCTCGTCGGCAACCCCTGCAGCCGCACTCTCTACGATCCTCTCAAGACTTCCAATCTTCCCGGCGACATCTGGATGCGCGGCGGCATTGTCCAGGGCAGCGACATCCGCCCGCCCTTCGGCGTCGAAATCAAAATCCAGGGCAAGCAAATCCTCGCCATCCGCTCCGAGTAATCCCCCCGCATCCTCCTTCGGCTTGCCCCGAGTAAAACCCAAGCTGTCCCCATAATCGCTACTATTGAACTTTTGAACTCTTCGAATTCCCTTACCCAAAAGCAAATCGGGCAAACCCTCCCTCGAGAGCCTGCCCGATTCTAGAGCTCTTCTGCTTCCTGTGTATCGCTAGAACGCTAGCACGAGCTGCATCTGCAGAACGCGCGGCGCCGAAATGGTCTTGGTCGCCTGGCCGAAGTTCGTGTTGTTGATGTTGAAATTGGCAAGCCCGGAGTTCGGATCCACCTGCACCGCAAACACCGGATGATTGAGTAAGTTGAACGCATCCGTCCGGAAGGTCAGCTTGATCTTCTCTGTGATGAAAAATGCCTTCGACGCTGTCATGTCCCAATCGAAATATGCTGGTGCGTTAAAGGCGTTGGATTGCAAGTTCCCAACGCCTCCTGGTTGCGGGTTGCAGAAGCCACCAGGAACCGCGGGCGTGCACCCACCCAGTTGCGGCGAAGCCGGCGCACCCGTGCCGTCCGGGCTGATTAGGTTGGGATTAATGATGTAAACGGTGCCATTACTCTGAACGAAGGTGCCAACATCACCGCTGATCTGCTGATGGGTCAGCGTAGACACCGCGTTGTTGTTGTACGAGCGCGAGCCGCCACGATTAAACGTCGCGTACTGCGAGACGATCGAAAACGGCGCCCCGCTCTGCCAGGTGAAGATCGACCCAGTCTGCCAACCGTTCACCAGCAAACCGAGTGCGCGGTTCGGCGAGCCAAACATCCTATGGCCCTTGCCAATCGGCAACTCATACGTAAAGTTCGCTTTGAACGCATGCGTCAAGTCAAACGGCGCTCGCGCCTTCTCTAGGAAGGGTCTCGCGTTGTCCAGATACGGCTGAAACTGAGATTGCGAACCAGAAAAGTCCGTCATCACCTTGCTGAACGTGTAGTTTGCCTGGAAGTACAAGCCTCGGCTGAATCGCCGCCGCAGCTCGACGATTCCTGCGTTGTAGCTGGAGAACGACGTATTCTTTAGCAGGTCTCCGCCCATGATGTAGGGGTTTTGGAAGAAGTTGATGGTGTTGGCTTGTCCAGGAAGGCAGCAACCCGTATCGAATTCGTCGGCATGGTAGTCGGCAATCAACGCGCCTATCTGCCCTTGCTGGATCAAGTTCACGAACGTTGGAATCACGAATTGCGTGGGATCAATACCCCCACCAAACATATAGAAGAACGTCGGCAGGCACGTCGGCGACGTCGCGCCTCCGGGGCAGCCAGACGTCGGATTGAAGCCTTTACCCGCCGCCAATGATGCGAATCCGTACTGTCTGGCGGTCTGGAAGTCCTGAAAGAAAGTATTCGCAGAGCATGGTCCGGGAACATTTGCACAAACAAGCCCGGCATTAATATTCAGCTGATTCACGTCAATCGCTCGGAACAACCCCACTCCGTGGTTGCCCACATAGCTGACCTGCAGGGACGTACTCCAGCCGATGTCGCGCTGAAGGCTCAGGTTCCACTGCTGGATTTGCGGCGGCTTCAAGTTCGGGTCGATACCGTATCCCGCGAGGCTTCCAATCCCGGAGGCCGCGGAATTGATCGCGTTGGTTTTGAAATCGATCGGGATCTGAAACGGCGGAGGCGTCACGATATTCGCCCCCATTGGATTGCTCACGGTCGGCCCGAACAACTGGATGTTTTGCGTGGTCGTGCTCAAACCCGTGTTTCCCGCCGCCGCATTATTCGCCGCCGTGAAAAATTCGTCGTTTACATAGTTAATGCTGAATCCCGCGCGAACTGCGGTTTTCCCGTTGCCGAACGGATCCCACGCCACGCCGATGTTGGGGGAAAACGCCTTCCAGTAACCCCCATAAAGTCCGCGGGAGCTGTTGCCTCCAGCAAAGTTGACTGTCGCGTTGCCCAACAGCACCTGGTTGATGTTCGCTCCCGCCGGGACTTCGGGCAGCAGCACCAGCCCGTCTCTCTCATCTACCGGTCCGTAATAATCCCACCGCAACCCGTAGCTCACCGTCAGCCGGGGACTCACTCTCCAGCTGTCTCCGGCGTAGATGGCATATTGATTCTGCCGGTAGTTCCGGTTCTCTGGTGCTGTCTTGTATCCGGAAGTCTGGCTGGTAGCATTAAACGTCTGCGAAACCGTGGCGAGAATCCCGGCGACGTTTGTCGCCAGCGCTGCTGCGTTGGCATAGTCCGCAGCGCTCCCGGAGTACGTGGTGCCCGGGGTCGTTCCCGGCATATCAGAGGCCAGGAAAGCATCCTGGTTCCCGGTGCTGAAGCCCAGCGAATACGTCGGATAAAAACCAAATTCGTTTTGATTGAAGATGGTGATGCGGGAAACCGATCCGCCGAATTTGATCGTGTGATTTCCCTTCGTGAAGCTGGCATTGTCCAATCCCGTCCACGTCCGCGTATTTCGTCCTTGCGGCAGGAAGTTTGGATTCGGATCCGTGAACGCCAGCGTCGTGTCATCCAGCACGAAGCTTCCAAACTTCTGGCCGGTCTGGAAAAATGCCGGCGCCAGGTTGAATCCGAATCGCGCCTCGTTCGTGATCGTTCCCGTCGGGCTCCACCGCCAGGCCAGGGAGAGGAACTTCTCCGAGTTATTGTTGGTCACCAGCGGCACCGTGTCGTAGGAAGTATCAATGTCCGGTCGGTCCACAACTTCCCGGTTCCACGCCCAGGTCCCGCTGATTGTATTGTGCTGGTTCAGGTTGTAGTCCACGCGGAATCCATAGTTATCTCGCGTATCGTCGTCCCGCGCATTCAACTGGTAGCCCAGCAGATTCACGCCGTCTCCCACGCGCGTGTTATTCGCCTTCAGTGCCGGGATTTCCTTGATCAACGCCAGCATCGCCGGATCACTCGCATAGCTAAAGTTCGTTCCATTGTTGTTCGTGAAGTTCAGCAAATTAATCGTGTTCGGCCCTCCGGGATCCGCGGCTCCCGTACTCGGGTTGATCGGTTGGTACGTGAACGGCAAGCATGGGCTTACGCCGGCGCAGGCTGCCGGAAGAGTTCCGCTACCAGTCAGGGCGTTGTAAATTGTCGGGCTGACCACCGTGGCGTTGTTTGGAAGGCTCTGCTTCCTTCTAAGCAATTCGTAATAACCGTAGATGAACAGTTTGTCCTTAAGGATCGGCCCGCCAAGGCTTCCCCCGCCTTGGTTCCGCACCAGCTTCGAATTCGGCACGCCGCTCGCGTCGTTGAACCAGTCGTTCGCCGCCCAGCCGTTCGTCCGGTAATTCCAGAACCCTTGGCCATGCCACGCATTCGTGCCTTTTGGCGTCACGAAGCTCACTTGCGACGACCCGCCGCCGTTTTCCACTCCAGAGTTCTGATCCGTCACCGTGAACTCTTGCGCCTGGCTGCTGAACGGTTGGTTCGGACTGAAGTCCAGCGCGTTTTCACGGATGAAATTGTCCTGGATATTGATGCCGTCGAGCGTCAGGTTCGAATAGGTCGTGCGCTGTCCGGCAATCACCGTGTTGGTCGGACCGTGCGGCCCGCTGTTGTTGACGCCTGCTTCCAGCCCCAGCAAGTTCAAAACTTGCCGGTCCAGAATTGGCAAATCCTCAATCTGTTTCTTCTCGACGGTGCTCGATACTTCCGTATCCGTCGTGTTCACCACTTCCGCTCCCGCCTCCACCGTGATCGTCTCGGTCCTCCCGCCCACTTCCAGCTTGATCGGCGGCACCGAATAGTCCGTCGATGCGTCCAACTTGATTCCTTCCACCACCGCGGCCCGGAAACTGGCCATCGTCACAGTCACCCGATACACTGCCGGATCAAGACGCGCGAACTGGAACGCGCCGTTTGAACTTGTCGTCGTATTGTACGAGTAGTTCGTCCCCTGGTTTGTCAACGTTACGTTCGCGCCTTCTACCGGCAATCCTTGGGGATCCAACACCGTTCCTACGATCGCGGCCGTTGGCGCCTGCCCCATCACTTTCCCGCTCGAAGCTAATCCGCCAAGCAGCGACACCACCGCCCAAACCACCCAATACACCCTCGTCATCCTGCGGAAGTCCATGCTTCCTCCTTCGACCATCTCTAATTCTTCTCGTGACCTTTTGGCTGAAAAGGGGCGGACCTTTTTCAACCAGGTACCGAGTCGCCGAACTGAATTTTGGGAGAATTTCGTATTATCCGGCGCCATTCCCCACCCCGGGGAAATCGACGGCAATATAAGGTACTGCGGAGAGTGAGGTGCAATCAATTTTCCAATCAAAGATTCTTTTCGCTTTGTGTTTCCAATATAACTATCCTTTTCCCAATGCATTACGAGTCCCTCCGTACCAGGACCAGCCCGCTAACCCTAAATCGCCTACATTATTCGGTATCTCCTCCGCATTTGCGGATGGCCTCACCTCCTTGACTTCCTTTTCCCCTTTTGTCACCCAGTTCGCTTACCCTTCCCACCCCAAAAAAAATGGGGAGCCCGAAGGCTCCCCAATGGAAGTGAAGTGGAAACTGCTGGTTAGAACATCAGCTTCAAGCCGAACTGGATGTTCCGTCGTTCGTCTGTTGCGCTCCCGGCGATTCCGCTCGGCCCACCCTTTTCTGTTTGGACAAACGGACTGGCCGCGCTGATGGAGCTGACATCCAGGTTCAGGATGTTCATGTACTGGTTGTGGTGGTTGAAGATATTGTAGAACTCACCGCGGAACTGCAAGCCGAAGCGTTCCGTGATTTGGAAGGTTTTGTAGAAGGTCATGTCCGAGTTCCAGAAACCCGGCGATTTGAACTGGTTCCGGTCTGGGTAGCCTGCACCGCTGGCCGTGTACGTACAACCGACGTGGTCTAGGCCGGTGCAGTTTGGGATGCCGAGCGAGTCGCCCGTGCCTGCGACTGCGCCTGCGCTCACCGGCAGTTGTAGGTAGTTAAACAGGTTTCCTCCAACGGCCGACGCTGAACCAGAAGCAGATACCGCCTGGCCCGGCGCCCACAACGGGCAGTTTTGTCCGTTGAAATTGCTGCAATCAAAAATGCTGTAGGGCAAGCCACTCCGAACGTTGAAGATCAAGCCCATGCCCCATCCACCAAACGCGGTGCGGACAAACTTGTTCTCCGCATGCTTCAGGTAGGGAACATCCCATGTTGCCGCGATGTTGAAACGGTGCCGGATGTCAAAATCCGAGTTCCCGTAGTTCAGTCGCGGATTGAAGGCGTCTATATAGCCTAGCCCGTAGAAGCTTTCGTACCCGTCAGTAAACGTCGAGGAAATGTTATCCAGTGAATGGGACCAAGTGTAGTTCGCCGTGATTCCCACTCCCTTGTTGGCCACATTCGTTACACCGTACTTGATGTTCAGCGCGTTGTAGTGGCTGAGGCCGTTGTCACTGCGGTAGTTCATGGAACTGTACTGATAATTGAGCCGGTTGCCAAACCGGGCGTCGCCCAGGAACTCGCCACCATAACCAGGAAGGTTAATATTGGCGATGTCATAGAGGTGTACGCCATGCGATCCGGCGTAAGACACCGAAAGCACACCTTTTCCAACGCTTTGATCAATCGAGAGGTTCCACACTTCCGCATACGCGGTTTGCAAGTTTTGGTTAATGGCGCGCTGGCTCACTGCCGGCAGCGGCTTGGTTCCCGTTCCCGCCAATGGCCCGGCTGTGTCTGTGTACACCGGCATGAAGGGGATATCGCCTGATCCCCCGTTGACACTCTGATTGATCAGGCTGACCACCGCATACGCCGGCGGGTTCTGGATCGTATTGTACGTCACGTTGCCAAAGTTGCGCTCGTAGCTGATTCCGTAGCCTGCGCGGAGAGCCGTCTTTCCATTTCCACGAACGTCCCAGGCAAACCCGACACGCGGACCGAAGTTCTTGTAATCCGGCTTCCAGAACACCCCGCCGTCCTTGGCTAGCTTCACCTGGCCGTTTCGGATTTGATCGAAAATGGTTGCGCCCGGACCCAACACGAAGTTCGAGTCGAGCGATTGATTCGCATTATGCTGAACGCCGTAATACTCCCAGCGCAGACCGGCGTTGATCGTCAATCGGGGGATAATCTTCCACGAGTCCTGGGCATAGACGGCCCCGTCATTGTAGCGGTAGTTGCGATTGAAGGCCGGCGGCCCGACAGGCAATGTTAGCGTGCAAGCAGGGGTAACTTGCGTAACTCCGGCGGCATTCTTCACGCAAGGAAATTCACCTTGAGGATTGACGGCACCGGAAAACTGGTAAATGGTCCCATTTTCCAGGTTGGTCAGACCGCTGTCCAGGTTTGTGCCCAACAATTCAACGGGATTCTCATAAGCGCCGAACACGCGATTGTCGCGCAACTGCACGAACTGGCCGCCAAACTTAAACTGGTGTTTCCCCTTGATCCACGACAAGTCATCGTGGAACTGGTACAGATTTTGCGGACCGCCAAACGGAATCGCATTGCCTGGCGTCTCCTCGTTGTAGCCCGGGAAAACCAATTGCGTACCAAATACTGACGGGGTGCTGCCCGCAGTATAAAGCGTCGGGCCTACCGGGGCTGTACTGAGCGGCTGGACCGGCCCGTTCAATCGGTTGAATGTCACTTTTGCCGTATTCGAAAGGGCCGGTGTGAAGAAGTGCGACAGGCTGAAATCGTAGTTCTGGTCGTAGTTGGTTTGCCCGGTGTTATATCCCACGTAAGGGCTGGCGTTGACTACGCCATCGAAATCCAACTCTTTATACGACGCATATCGTCCGTAAAATGTGGTGGTGGAGTTGATGTTCCAGTCCACACGGGCAACTTCCATCGTTGTGTTTTGCGGATTGCCTCCGCCCGCGTCGGACGGCACATTGAAAGACACCTGATCGCAGATCGGGCTTCCCGTTAGCGTCGGGTCGCAGGCCCCTGTTTTGGTCACCCTGGCGTTGGAGGCGAGCTTCCCATATTGCGTGAAAAACGCCTGGCTGGCTGGCGCCAACGATGCGTAGGAGGAAGGATCAATGATGGTCAGTTGGATCGGCGCGGCGCTGCGTACGCGGATCCATTCCGTATTGTTGAAGAAGAACAGCTTGTCCTTCTTGACCGGGCCCCCAACCGCAAACCCGAAATCATTGCGCGTAAACACGCCTTTGGGTGTGTTCGTCGCGTCATTCTGCTCCGTATTGGAAGAAAGGTCCGAAACGCGATTATATTCGTACGCCGAACCATGGAATGAATTGCTGCCGGACTTGGTCACCAGGTTAACCACACCGCCGCTTGCGCGCCCGTACTCCGCGCTGAAATTGTTCGTCAGCACTGTGAATTCCTGCACCGAGTCCAGCGGAATGGTCTGGCCGACTGTGGCCGTAAAAGTATCAACGTTCTCGCCGCCATCCAGCAGGATGTCCGTCGAGGCTGAACGCTGTCCGTTAATCGCAAAACCAAATGCTCCCCGCCCGCTCTGTGTGTCTTCCGTCACGTTGCCAGAGGTCCCTACCAGTGCGTAGGGGTTGCGCGTCGGCGACGTCGGCAGGGCGTTCAACTCCGCGCTGGTGATCGTCTCAGACAAGGTTGAACTCTCCGTATTCACGGAGTTGACGTCGGTCGTCCCAAGAACTTCCACGGTCGTCGTGGCGTTTCCGAGTTTCATTTGCGCGGAAATATCCAACGCCGCACTCACCGTTACATCAACGTGCCGCACGATTTTTTCGAAACCAGGGTGCGAAATGGTGACTTCGTAATTGTCCGGTCGGAGACCCGGCATCGTGTAAATGCCCGACGAATTGCTGGTCGCCTCGCGTACGGTTCCGGTGGCGGTCGCCTTCGCTACGATTTTGGCACCCACCACAACGGCGCCGGTGGAATCGGTAACCGTGCCGGAGATCTGGCCCGTATCCGTCTGCCCAAAGGTCAATGTAGAACACAGCAACAATACACAAACGAGCGAAAGCAGGCTCACGCCCCAACGGAGAAGTGGAACACTCTCCTGGCATTTAATCTTCACAATTCCCTCCTGGTTTTTGAACGCCTCTTCGAGTCGGGTAGTGGTCATCGCCTGCGGGCACACACTTGCGCACCTGTTCGCACGAACGAACAGGCCAGATTCAGCTGTTTTGCCCACACTTCTTCGAACGTAAGACAGCATAGATACAGCGACGACGAGCAACCGTTGGTGGGAGGACGTGCAATCCGGTTACCAATTAAACAAATAACCGCCTAGCGAAATTCCCATAAGCTGCACATTATAAGGACTTTAAAAGATTGCACGGATTCGTCTCACTCCGACATCTCCAGGAGCTATGGTATATTACATTTTCTATGGAATATTGCATTCCAAACCATCGCTCCCTAGACACTCCCCTTCATTTGCATTTCCCGCTTTCTTCGCGTTAAATTTCTAGCCGATTGAGTATTCTCGGCCCCTCGGCACGTGCATCCAAACAGATGACGCGCTTGGGGGAGCCGCGCATCTTTAGGCACTCTCTTCTGGCGTCTTACTATCTCGGAGGCTCCATGCTTCGACGACTATTCGTGCTCTCCACTGTCTCCTTCTTCCTCCTCTTCTCCCTCGCCTGCAACAAGCCGAGCGACGACGACGTCGCCACCAGCATCAAGGCCAAGCTTTATTCCGAGCCGCTCCTGAAGTCTGCCTCAGTGGACGTCGTCGCTAAGGACGGCATCGTCACTCTTTCCGGCCAGGTGCCCGATGACGCGGCTCGCCTCGCCGCGCAGCACATTGCCGCCATCACGCCCGGCGTAAAAACCGTCGTCGATCAAACCAGGATGGCTCCTCCACCTCCCGCCATCACTGCGGAGAACCTCGCGCCGCCTGCTCATTCACGCCCACCAGCGCGTCCTGCACGCCCTGCGCGAACTCCCAGCAAGCCTGCGCCACCTCCGCCCGCTGCAGCGCCCGCGCCAGCCCCCGCTCCGGCTCAAGAACCAGCTCCCAGTCCGGGTCCTCTTCATGACCCAGCGCCAGAAAAACCGTCCGCTCCCGCGCCGCCCCCGGCACCTCCGCCGCCGCAGGCCATCACCGTCACGATTCCCGAAGGCACCATCGTCACGATTCGCACCATCGATGCCATCGATTCCAGCGTCAACCGCCCGGGCCAGTCTTTCCGCGCCTCTCTTGACGCGCCGATCGTCGTCGGCGATCGCGTCGTCATCCCCAAAGGCCTCAACGTAAATCTCAAGCTCATTGACGCCAGCTCCGCCGGAAAATTCAAAGGCCGCAGCGAGCTCACCGTCTCTCTCGACAACTTCACCTATCAGGGCCGGACCTATCAGATCGCCAGCAGCGACGTCCAGGAAAAAGGCGGCTCCCGCGGCAAGCGCTCCGCCGAAGTCATAGGTGGAGGCGCTGTGCTCGGCGCCATCATTGGCGGCCTCGCCGGGGGCGGCAAAGGCGCGGCCATCGGCGCGGGCGCAGGCGCGGGTACCGGCGCCGTCGTGCAAGCCGTAACGCATGGCGAGAAGGTGAAGATTGCTTCCGAAACACGCCTCGACTTCACCCTGCACGATCCCGTCAACGTCACCTATTTCCCCAGGAGATCTTCCTACGAAAGCCAGTCCGCGCCACCACAGCAGCAATCTAGTCCCGAGGCGGACGCGCAGCAATCTCCGCCACCCAGCTCCGACCCTCCACCCCAACAATAATTTCCGTCGTTTTGAGTGCGGGAGCGAAGCTCCCGCTTTTACGCACACAACCCAACCACCCAAATCTCAGCGAGAGCAAGCTGCCGCTTCACTTCCTTCCCTCTTTACTTCTCCACCCTCTTCTCTCATCCTCTTACTCCATGGCTCCCATCTCTCGCCGCAACTTTCTTCACTCCACCGCCGCCGCATCCGCGGCAGCTCTCGCTCCGCCTCTCCCGCAAACGCAAACTTTCCCGGCCTTCTCCACCCTCAAACCGCTGGGCGACCGCGTCCACCCCATTACCGCCGACGAATTCCACGCGCGACTCCTCCGCGCGCAATCCTTGATGGCCCAAAACAATTCCGCCTTCGACGCCATCCTCGTCGGCCCCGGAACTTCCCTCTACTATTTCACCGGCATCCGCTGGTGGCTCAGCGAACGCCTCCTCGCCCTCATCATCCCGCGCACCGGACAACCCATCCTCATCTCTCCCGCATTCGAAGAATCCCGCATGCGCGAATCGCTCCTCTACTCCGCCGAAGTCCGCGCCTGGCAGGAAGACGAAAGCCCCTCGCAACTCATCGCCACATCGCTCGCCGACCGCGGCCTGCGCACCGGCCGCATCGGCATCGAAGAGCGCCTCCCCTTCACGTTCTTCGATCATTTCCGCGGCGCCGCGCCCACCTACGAACTTGTCTCCGCCGATCCCATCACCATCGCCTGCCGCGGCGTAAAATCCGCGCATGAACTCGAACTGATGCGCCTCGCTTGCGAAGCCACCTGTGATGTCTACCGCGCAGTTTTTGCAAATCTGAAAGAAGGAATGACGCAGGAGCAGGTCAGCGAGCTGGTCGTCGCCGGCTACGCGAAGATGCATCTGCGCGGAGACGCGCTCGTCCTCTTCGGCCCATCGGCCGCGCTGCCGCATGGCAGCAAGCAACCGCGCACACTGAAGGATGGCGACGTCGTCTTAATTGATGATGGTTGCACCGTCGAAGGCTATTGCTCTGACGTCACCCGCACGGGCGTCTACGGCAAGCCCAGCGAAAAAATCCAGCGCGCTTTCGAAACTGTCCGCAAGGCCCAGGACGCCGCGCTAGACGCCGCCCGCGCCGGAAAATTCTCCGGCACCGTCGACGATGCGGCCCGCTCCGTCGTCACGTCCGCCGGTTACGGTCCCGGCTACAAATTCTTCGCGCATCGCCTCGGCCACGGTATCGGCCTCGACATTCACGAGCATCCTTATCTGGTCCACGGCAGCAAAACCGTCCTCGAACCCGGCATGACCTTCTCCAACGAACCCGGCATCTACATCCCGAACGAATTCGGTGTCCGCTGCGAAGACGTCATGGCCATCACCTCCGAAGGCCCCGCCCAACTCCTGACCCCAGGCTTCCAAGTGTCCCTCGAAAAGCCGTTAGGCTAACCTTTTGAGTGCGGAGGCAAAGCCTCCGCTTTTACTGCGCCAACCCCATCTCCCAACTCTCCGCGCCCTCTGCATTAAACTCTTCTCCGTGCCCTCTGTTTCTTCCTCAGTGTCCTCTGTGTTAAATCCGGTTCTGCAGTTCTCCGCTTCCCTGCTTCATCGTCTCTTTGTTTCGTTCTTCCACGAACTCCACGATTCGCTCCTCTGCCCAGAATCGTTCCCTCCCCTCCCACTTCGAAATAAACCCGCAATGCCCCCCGCGCTCTGGCGCAACCAAGTTGACCCGCGCATTCTTCCCCACATCCGTCTTCAAAAACGCCTCATACGGCACAAACGGGTCATCCTTCGCCGTAATTATCAGCATCGGCACGCTCACCTGCCCAACCACTCTCTTCGCCCCCGCGTGCTCATAATAGTCCTCCGCATCCCTATACCCGAACTGCGGCGCCGTAATCGCATCATCAAATTCCCGCACCGTTCGGATCGCCCCAAACCCGTTCGGCGAATATCTCTCCGGAAAAAGTTCCGCCTTTCTCTGGTACCGCGCCATTAATCCCTTCACAAAATGCCGCTGGTACAAATAATTTTCCGTCTCATCCAGCGCGTCCGCGCAAGCCGACAAATCCAGCGCCGGGCACACCGCGCAAACCCCGGGCAACTCTTTCGGGGGCGCAACTCCCCACTCACCCGCCATCTTCGTCACCAGGTTTCCGCCCATCGAGTACCCCGCAAAATAAATCTGCGTGAATCCCTCCGCCATCAATTCCAAAAGAATCGCCCGGTAATCCCCGCTTAACCCGCTGTTATACAAAGTCGGCGTAAGCCGTTCCGTCCCGCCACAATTCCGCTGGTTCATCCGAATCGCATGAAATCCCCGCGCCCAGGCCTTGTCCGCAATTCCGCGCACATAATTCGAATCGCAAGACCCCTCCAGCCCGTGCACAATCACAATCACCGGCGACTGGCCGCTCTTCCCCGCTTGCCAGTGGCAAATCCCCTTCAACTGCGTTTCCGCATCCACGCGAAACAACCGCTCTTCGCCCTCCGGCAACGCAAACTTCCGCCGCAAGAACGCCCCCGCCATCGTCTGCAGGTGCCCGTTCCGCAGCCACCCATGCGCTTCAAATGGTCTAATTCCGCTCATCCGAGTCACTCTAGCAGGGTTTACCTCAACTTGACCCGCTCTCCCCTCCACCCCTAAAATAGAAGTTTCACCGTGACGCAATTTTCTGATCTGTTGAATTCATCCTCCAGCCCAGTGGCCACCCGCTGGGCTGCGCTGTTTCTGGCCGCCAGCCCTTTCGCTCCATCGCGCTGGGCGTCCCGCAACAAATTCAAATACAAGAGGCTCCCATGATTGATGGTCCCATCCCCGAAGCTCTTACCTTCGACGACGTCCTCCTCCTCCCCGGCAAATCTTCCATCCTGCCGACTGAAGTCGACCCCACCACCAAATTCACCCGCAAGCTCGCCCTAAACATTCCTCTCGCCTCCGCCGCCATGGACACCGTCACCGAATCGCGCCTGGCCATCGGCATCGCCCGCCAGGGCGGCATCGGCATCATCCACCGCAATTTCCCGATTGACCGCCAGTTCGAAGAAGTCGATCGCGTCAAGCGCTCCGAATCCGGCATGATCGTCGACCCCGTCACCATCTCTCCCGACATCACCCTCCGCCAGGCCCTCGAAATCATGACCAAGTACCGCATCTCCGGCCTCCCGGTCACCCGCGGCACGCGCCTTACCGGCATCCTCACCAACCGCGACCTCCGCTTCGAAAAAAATCATACCCAGCTTGTCGGCCAGGTAATGACCAAAGACAATCTCGTCACCGTCCCCGTCGGCACCACCCTCGAAGAAGCCGAAAAAATTCTCCAGAAGCACCGCATTGAAAAACTTCTGGTCGTTGATCAGGATTTCAACCTCAAAGGCCTCATCACCGTAAAAGACATCCAGAAAAAACTCGAATATCCCCGGGCCGCGAAAGACGACCACGGCCGCCTCACCGTTGGCGCTGCGGTTGGCGCCACTGGCGATTTCCTCGAACGCGCCATCGAAATGGCCAAAGCCAAAGCCGACGTCCTCGCCATCGACACCGCGCACGGCCACACCGAACGAGTCATGGAAGCCATCAAGGCCATCCGCCACCGGCTGCCCGAAATGCAAATCGTCGCCGGCAACGTCGCCACCTACGAAGCCGCTAGGGATCTCATCGCCCTCGGCATCGACGGCCTCAAAGTCGGCATCGGCCCCGGCTCCATCTGCACCACGCGCATCGTCACCGGCGCCGGCGTTCCACAGATCACCGCCATCGTCGAAGCCTCCAGAGCCGCGAAAGGCACCGACGTCCCCATCATCGCTGACGGCGGTATCAAGTATTCCGGCGACATTACCAAAGCCATCGCCGCCGGCGCTTCCTGCGTCATGATTGGCAGCCTATTCGCCGGCACCGAAGAAGCACCGGGCGAAACGATTCTCTACCAGGGCCGCACCTTCAAGTCCTACCGCGGCATGGGCTCCACCGGCGCCATGAACGCAGGCTCGGACCGCTACTCCGTCGTCCAGGATTCCACCGAGAGCGGCAAGTCCGTTCCAGAAGGCGTCGAAGGCCGCGTCGCTTATAAAGGTCCGCTCGGCGGACTCACCGACCAACTCGTCGGCGGCCTGAAAAGCGGCATGGGCTACGTCGGCGCGCGCACCCTGAAAGAACTCGCCGAGAAAAGCAAATTCGTGCGCATCACCGCCGCCGGCCTCCGCGAATCCCACGTCCACGACGTAGTCATCACCAAGGAAGCCCCCAATTACCGCATGGAGTAGCGCAGGCTCCAGCCGGGGCGTTTAGATTTGGATGGTCATTCTGAGGGCATCCGAGGAGGTCCGGTGTTTGGACTCCGGTGGTGTCTACCGGAGATGCCCGAAGAACCTCAACGTTAGCTTCTTCACCCACTGACTTTTCGTGCACCAACTCTTCTCTTCCATCGGCCACCTCCCACATACCAAATTCCCCTCCCCACACATCCAATCACCATGCGCCGGCAACCATCCGCCGGCAGGGAGTCCGCGCTTGAATTCTCGAATCGTCTTCGCCATCTCCGTAATCCAATCCATTCTTCTTCTCGTGCATCTCTTCATCTACGAAACCTGGATCGCCCTCGCCGGCGCGCCCAGCCAACCGTGGCTCCGCGTCCTCCAAATCTCGTTTGCGATTCTCTCCGTCAGCTTTCTCGCAAGCTCGCTGCTCGCGCATCGCTTCTTTAATCGCCCCGTGCGCACCTACTACCGCCTCGCCAGCATCTGGCTGGGCTTCGTGAATTTCGCTTTCGCCGCCGCCGCTCTCGCGTGGATCGCTGTCGGAAGCATGGTCGTTTTTAATCTCCCCTTCAGCCAATCGGGAATCGCGCTCTTCTTCTTCGGGCTGGCTCTTTTCGCCACGCTCTACGGCCTCGCCAACGCCGCCACTCTCCGCATCAAGCGCGTCACCGTAAAGCTCCCCGGCCTGCCCGCCTCCTGGCGCGGACGCGTCGCCGCCCTCGTCACCGACACGCATCTCGGCCACATCAAGGGCCGCAACTTCATCTCCCGCATCGTCACCAAGCTCCGCCAGCTTCGCGCCGACGTCGTCTTCATCAGCGGCGACATGTTCGATGGCACCCACGTCGACGCCCCTCGCCTCGTTTCTCCCTGGCGCCAGCTCTCTCCCAAATTCGGCTCTTACTTCGTCACCGGCAATCACGACGAATTCTCCGACTCCAACGGCTATCTGAGCGCCATCCGCAATTCCGGCATCCGCGTCCTCAACAACGAAACTGTCAATCTCGATGGCCTCCAGGTCCTCGGCGTTCCCTATCACGACTCCGCGAATCCCGAGCGCTTCCGCTCCATCCTCGCCAACGCCGCTCTCGACCGCTCCCGCGCCAGCGTCCTGCTCACCCACGTGCCGCACAGCCTGCCCATTCCAGAGCAGCAAGGCATCTCGCTTCAACTCTCCGGCCACACGCACGGCGGCCAGATTTTCCCCTTCACTTGGTTCACCTCGCGAATCTTCGGTGCCTACACCTACGGCCTCAAGCGCTTCGGCGATCTCCTCGTCTACACTTCCAGCGGCGCCGGCACCTGGGGCCCGCCCCTGCGCGTCTGCACCGCCCCCGAAATCGTCCTCATCCACTTCGAGTAGCCGTCGTTTCTCAATCTGGGTGCCCCACACGCCGTCTTTGCGTGTGGGTCTCTTGTTTTTTTTTTGATTGTCGTCCTGAGCGCATCCGACAAGGTCCGGTGTTTGGACTTCGGCGGTGTTTACCGGAGATGTCGGAAGAACCTCAACTTCGACTTTTTCACCCGCTGATAATTTGAACACCGGCTCTTCTCTTCACGGAACACGTTCCACGAATCACGTTCTCCTACCGCGCCGTCCACCCGCCATCAATCAATATCGTCTCCCCCGTAATCAACGACGCCGCCGGCGACGCCAGAAACACCACCGCCCCCGCCACCTCCATCGGCTCTCCAATCCGGTGCAACCCCGCAATCCGCTCGATCGTGTCCGCACGAAACGCGGAATCCGCCAGCGCCGCCTCCGTCCCCGGCGTGCGAATAAACGTCGGCGCCACCGCATTCACCGTAATCCCGTGCTTGCCCCATTCCACCGCCAAACATTTCGTCAAATGCGCAATCGCCGCTTTGGTCATGCAATAAATCGATTCCGTCGGCAGCGCCGCGAATCCCGCCTGCGAACTCATGTTGATGATCTTTCCGCTCCCCTGCCAGATCATCACCCGCCCCGCCGCCTGGCTCGCAAAAAATGTTCCTTTCAAATTCACCGCAACCGTCAAATCAAAATCCTCCTCGCGCACATTCTCCGCCGGATTTTCCGGTCCCAACCCCGCGTTGTTCACCAAAATGTCCAGCCGCCCGAATTCCCGCGCCGCATCTTCCACCGCCCGGCGAACCTGCCCGAGATTGGTCATATCCATCTGCAGCGGCAGCGCTCGCCGCCCCATCGCGCGTATCTCCGCCGCCAATCCACTGTCCGCCTTCACGTCGCGCAACCCCAGCGCCACGTCCGCTCCCGCATGCGCCAGCGCCAGCGAAATCGCCCGCCCCAATCCCCGCGCCGCTCCTGTCACCAGCGCCACCTGCCCCGTCAAATCAAACCTAGGAAATTCCATCGTCGCCTCTCAATTCGCCCGCAAAGCAAAAAACTGTCATCCCGAACCCGCGCTTTTTGCGGGTGAGGGATCTGTTTTTCGCCGAGACCTGTAGGGACCGCCTTCTGAGGCGGTCCGCTCTTCGCGGTGAGTATATCCCGCCCGCGGCGCCGTCCCCATCCTCCCCGTTGCTTTCTTCCCGCCAATGAACTAGAAACATCTCTCAGTTCATAAATCACAAAATAAATCCTGGGGACCTCACTCAATGAAACTCTTGCGAACATTGCTTTCCATCTCTTTTCTTCTCCTCCCCACCCTCACCCTCGCGCAATCCCCCGCTCCCGCCAAATCCATCAAAGCCGTAAAATTTGGCAAACTCTGGGACGCCCGCGGCAAGCTCTGGACCAACGCCATCGTCCTCATCGAAGACGACAAAATCAAATCCGTCACCACCAATCCCTCCGACATTCCTCCGCACGTCCAAATCATCGACCTCTCCAGATTCACCGGCCTCCCTGGCCTCATCGACGTCCACACCCACATGACTCAGTACACCGACGAAACTCCCGGCCAGCCCATGCTTCCGCAGCTCACAAAAAACCCTCCCGCCGTCGAAGTCTTCCTCGCCCGCAAAGGCGCGCTGCGCACACTCGAAGCCGGCGTAACCACCGTCCGCGATCTCGGCGCCGATCAATATGAAGACATCGCCATGCGCGACCTCATCAATCACGGCGAAATGATCGGCCCGCGCATGTTCGTCTGCGGCTACGGCCTCACCGTCACCAGCACACCCTATAAACCCGGCCTCAATCCTCCCGCAGGCGGTATCGCCGATGGCGTCCCGGAAGTCCTCCGCGCCGTCCGACGAAATCAAAGCCGCCGTTGACGCCGCCCACCAGTTCGGCAAGAAAATCGCCATCCACTCTTACGGCCCCGATGGCGCGCGCGACGCCGTCCGCGCCGGCACCGACTCGCTCGAACACGCCACCGACATGGACGACGCCACCATCCAGGAAATGGCCCGCCGCGGCACGTTTTACGTTCCCACCATCGACCACAATCGCTACTACCTGGACAACTGGCAGAAGATTGGTTACGCGAATGGTTTTCAGGAAAAGACGAAGGCGTTCATCGAACGCAATCTCGAAACCGCGCGCAAAGCCCACAAAGCCGGCGTGAAATTCGCCATGGGCTCCGACGCCATCTACACCATGTTTGGGGAAAACACCCGCGAACTCGCCTGGTTCGTCAAAGCCGGCATGACGCCCGAGCAAGCCCTGCGCACCGCCACCACCAACGCCGCCGAACTCCTCGGCCATCCCACCGAACTCGGCGCCGTCGCCCCCGGCTATTTCGCCGACCTCGTCGCCGTCGAAGGCGACCCGCTCTCCAACATCGACGCAGCCATCAAAAACGTCCGCTGGGTAATGAAATCCGGCCAGGTAGTCGTCGACAAAACCTCCACCACCGCTCACTAATCGGCGCTTCTCTTCAGGAGGCCGGGGCTTCAGCCCCGGCGTAATCGATTCAACAAGAATGGGCTTCAGCCCCTGAAGGAAGCTTTCTTCGCCCTCGTAATCGATTTGTAGGGGCGGAGCTCGCTCCGCCCTCTTGGGTTACGCCGTTCGTCTTCGTTCTGCCATGTAACGCCGGCTTTTATGCGCGTCCTTTGGGCGGGTGGCCCGGGTAACAGTCTTTCCTTCCTTAATCACCACTCGTCGATCGAACGGGCAAACTTTTCCCTTCCTCACAGATCAAATTAACGCGGAGGGTGCCCCATCCTTGCGCTTTTGGTTTTTGCAAGGGTGGGTCTTGGGTTACTCCCCCGCGTCCTCTTCGCTTCCTGATTACCGATCGCCGCTTACTACAATCCTCCGCCTTTCGACTTTTAGCAGAGCCGCGGCCCCGACCATCCCTCAACCCCCGATACTGTGCTACCATCTGCGCATGTTTCACCCTCCCACCGAACCGGGCTATTACGCCGGATGGGGAACTCTGAGCCTGATCAATGCCGGCCCCGCACAAACGAAGAATCGCAGCGGCCTTCTCTGGTTTCTGATTTCTCTGTTCCTCGGCCCCATCGCCACGTTCCTCATCGTAGTCCTCGACCCCGCGCCGCCCGCGAAGTAGCCCTCCTCCCCGCGGGTTTGGGTGCCCCAGATGCCGGGTTTGCATCTGGGTCTTGGGTTCCTCCCCAGCTGAACAGACCCCGAATAGAAGAGTATCTTCAGGGGCTGAGGCCCCGGCCTCTTGAAGAAAAGAGGGTCTACCCTTCCTTCGTCAGGGCAAGCACTGGAGGTAGCCGCTACGGGTTCGCGACCTAACAAATCCTTCATAGACCCCTCAGGACTTTTCAAACCCCGCCGCGCGATCCTGTCTCCAATGGAGGCAGGACCTCACCCGTCCTGGCTTGGAACCGATGTCGCTCACCGTATTTCTGGCCCTTTGCATCCTTGGTCTCGACTTCATGATTTATGTGCTCTTCAAGCTGCTCTACGGCGACCGGCGCAGCGTCATTGCCCGCCGCGTGGCCGCGCAGCGGGAAGCCGCTCGAGCGGAAGCCGCGGGGCTGATTTTCTTCCCTGCCAGGAAAAATGTTCCGGCCCAACAGGAACCGGAAAACTCCCCCGGCTCATCCGCCCCCGGCGCCGCTTCCGGAAAACTCTTTTCGCGCAACTCTTTCACCACGCGGATCGCATAACCGCGCCCCCGCAACCACCTCCTAATCCTTGCCCCCTAATGCACGCGGGAGTTGTACTATGGTAATTGCTTCGAGAGGAACTCCTAAAGTTCAATCCCGAAGTGAATGGGATCAATGGCTTTTCCGCCCACCGGCGATTCCCCATAAGCGCAACTGGCTACCCGAGTTACCAAGGCGGATCCGTGACCAAGAAAATGAAGATGGCGGGCCTTCTCCTGCTGGCCCTTAACACAATGGCGTGCTCCAAGTTTTTCCCGCCACAAAAGGTAGCGGATTCCAAGCCTCCCGCACCCGCCGAAGCATCGCCATCTCCTCCTCCTGCGACAACCCCGGCAAGCGTGACGCCGCCGGCGAGCGCGCACGGCGTGAAGACCGAGATGCGCAACGTGATGTTTCACCTGACGGACGATGCCGCCGCCCACGTCGAATCCCTGTCCGGAGAAATGTGGCCCACCGGCAAGAACGAGATGCCCGTTTTCGACGACAAAACCTCGTTCGAGGTGCACGTGATCAACGCAAGAATATCCATTACCCCGGAGGCCATGGCTTCGATCCTGAATAGCCAGGTGTTTGCCGGAAGCGATTCGCCGCTGAAAGACATCTCCATCTCCATTGATAAAGACCGTCTAGAGATTAAAGGAAGGTTGCACGGCAAACGCGAGATTCCATTTGAAACCTCGGCTGTCCTCACCGCCACTGCCGACGGCCGAGTCCGGATCACCACCGAGAAGCTCAAAGCCCTGCATGTTCCGGTAAAAGGAGTGATGGATAAGCTCGGCATTGACCTGGCGAGCCTGATCAGCACAAGCAACATTCCCGGCATCGTTACGGACAAGAACGATGTGTTGATGGATTTGGGAGTGGTTTTGCCGGCGCCCCATATCAAGGGAAAGGTTTCGGCGGTCCTGATCGGGGAAAATTCGATCGTCACCATCTTTGGCGATGAAGCCAAGCCCGGCTCGGCGAAGGATCCCGTCAGTTATATGAGGTTCCAGGGAAGTCCCGTGCGATTAGGGAAGCTCACCATGGAGAACACCGACCTCACCGTATTGAATCTGGATTCGGATGACCCCATCGACTGGAACCAGGACCACTACCGCGAGCAACTCGCCGCCGGATATTCCAAAATTACCCCAAGCTTTGGCCTTCGCGCTTATGCCAGGGATTTCGCGAAACTCAAGCATCGGCAGGCGGCTCCGGTGCAAGCCAAGAACTGAAACCTACGCGGGGAACAATGCCGCGAGAAGTGCCGCGCATCCATAAAAGAGCACTTGCTTGAGTTTTCGATTCAGGTAGCGGGCTGAGGACGGAAATGTGTCCGCACACCGAGCGTGTGACGCAACTGCCGGGTGTTTCTTCGCCTTGATGTTCGTTAGATCTTGACGCCCCAGAACCCGGCGTCGGGTTCGGCGAGGGCGATGCCGACTTCCCAGGCTTCGTGGCCGCGCCAGACGACTTCGCCTTGCGCGCTGCGGCCCGTTTCGGGGAGGACGAGCCGAACTTGCCGGCGGAGCGGGACATCCGCGCCGATTACAGCCATGCAGCCCGAATGGCTGACGTCAACGGTGAGACCGTTCGCAGTGCGGCGGGCTTCGCCTTCATCCCATTCGAGACGCAAACGGAGGCTGGCGGTCGCACGCGGGTGAGACCGCATGCTGGCCCAGCGATCTTCCATCATTTTAAGCTGCGAAATCGTATGTTCCGGGGTTAACAAAGCCATGGAATACCTCACGGAGGAAATTACACTTCGGGGGGCCACGTAGAAAGCTAAACCCGCGCCGGGCTCACGTCAATGGTACTCTTGCAAAAAAGTATCCTGCCTGGCACCTCTACGGACACCCCCAACCTACCCCCCTCGATAACCATTTAGGTCTTGGCAGGTTCCAGCTTTTCGGCAAGCAGGGGTTCAATCTTTTCCGAAAGTTCCTGGACAGTAAGGCGCTTCCGGATGCAGGCCCGGGCGGGTGGACAAACAAAAAGCCCGCGCCGGTTTCCCGGAGCGGGCAGTGAATCGTTGCGGAGGCGGAATCAGCTCTTGGCTTCTACGGCTTCTTCGACCTTGCTCTTTTCTTTCTTTTCCTTCTTCTTGAACTCGTAGCCGACGAGTTCCAGGATGGCCACCTTCGCGCCATCACCCACGCGATTGCCGGCGTGGATGATGCGGGTGTAGCCGCCGGCGCGATCGGCAAACTTCGGCGCGATCTCGCTGAAGAGCTTTTGTGTCATGGCCGGCGTCATCAGGTAAGCGGCGGCTAGGCGGCGTGACGTGAGGGTGTCGCGCTTGCCGAGGGTGATGATCTTTTCCGCGACGGGGCGCGTGGCCTTGGCGCGCGTCAACGTGGTGGTGATGCGGCCGTGTTCAAACAGATTGGTGACCAGATTGCGCAGGGTCGCGCGGCGGTGCCAAGGATTGCGTCCCAGTTTTGAGCCCGACTTCAGATGTCGCATGTGTTGATCCTTTGTTTCTAGCCTGAATCCTGCGGCCCGTCCGCCTGAGGCGGACGGGCCCTAGCATTACTTTTGGGCTCGGCCACCTGAAGGCGGCCGCTACAGACCATTAGAGGCCGATGGTTTCGTCGCTGGTTGGCGGGGCGGTCTGGCTCGGAAGCGGCGGCCAGATGATGCGGCCGTGCTCGTCGAACTTCATGCCCAGGCTGAGGCCCATCTTCACCAGTATATCCTTGATCTCGTTGAGTGATTTCCGGCCGAAGTTTTTGGTCTTCAGCATTTCGTTTTCGCTCTTCTGCACGAGTTCGCGGATGGTCTGGATGTTGGCGTTCTTCAAACAGTTGTAGCTGCGCACGGAAAGCTCCAGCTCTTCGACGGAGCGATCCAGGTGCTCGAGCCGCGGATCATGAACGGTGTCTTGCGGCATTTCTACGTTTTCGGGTGGCTCGTCGATGTTGATGAAGATAATCATGTGATCCTTCACCAGCTTCGCGGCCAGTCCGATGGCGTCTTGCGGGGTGATGGCGCCGTTGGTCCAGACTTCAATCATCAGCTTTTCGTAGTCGGTCATCTGGCCGAGACGCGCAGACTCGACGGAGTAGTTGACCTTGCGCACGGGCGAGTGCACGCTGTCCACCGGAATGTAGCCGATCGGCAGGTCTTCGTCGTAGTTGCGGTCGGCAGCGACGTAGCCGCGGCCGTTCTTGACGCGCATCTCGATCTGCAGCTTGCCGCCTTCGCTGACGGTGGCGATGTACACGCTCTTGTCCAGGACGGCGAAATCCGCATCTTCCTCGATCTGGGCGCTGGTGACCACGCCGGGCTGCTCAACGTTCAGGTAAATCGTCTTCGGCAGATCGTTGTTCAGCTTGATGGGCACCTGCTTCAGGTTC
>Ga0210394_10000864_pt1 | contig 55412 bp, 90 predicted proteins | sample IncBWC12MmetaG_FD_160121 | JGI IMG/M metagenome (GOLD analysis project Ga0210394, IMG submission 160121) | Forest soil microbial communities from Barre Woods Harvard Forest LTER site, Petersham, Massachusetts, United States - Inc-BW-C-12-M | ecosystem: Environmental > Terrestrial > Soil >...
CACCATAGTGAGACTTACGATCGTGTGGCCGTCTACGTCGAGATCCCGTGGAGCTCGTACTCGTCGCTCTCTCCGAAGGAGGAGCGAGACCGGCAGATTCAGCTGCGCCGGCTGGGGGACGTCGGCGACCGTCCGATCGAGGGCCGGTGATCTGTCGAGCCTGTCGGGTGGTCTTTCTGGTGTCGCGCAGGAAGGCGGTGGGGGTTTACGGGTGGCGCGATCACGTCTCGGGAAAGCTGATCAAGGCCTCTCTCTGCGACGAACATGTGCGCGATCTCCGTCGTGCAGTCGTACGCGTGACGTGTTTACGCAACCTGCGTCGACGATGACGTACGCGCCGACCTACCAGCACGTCTTTACCCCCGCCGGCCGGGTGAAAGTCTACCGGGTCACGCAGGTCGGCCTCGTGCACGAACTCAAGTTCGTGACGCTGACCGACGTGCTTGGAGCGCCAGGAGCCGAGTACCGCGACCGGGTTCTTCTCGAGCTCTTGGCGATGCGGCCGAAGTTCTCCAACGGCCGCGCCTACTGGCTGGCGATGACGCGGCGTCTTCGGACCGAGACCACCATCAAACCTCACCAGAAGTACAACCTGAAACGCGCCGCGCTCGGTGCGCGTTTTCGGGATGCGACCGACGCTAGGCAGCTTTCGCTTTTGCCGTCTTCGGAGTCGGGAGCATGATCCCGAGCTCCTTGGCGGCGGCGCGCACGACGGTTTGCGAGGCGCGCGACCCTTTGCCCGCCAGAACGCTCTTCACCGTGCGCCAGTCGACTCCGGCGGCGCCTGCGATGCGGTAGATCTCGTCTCGGCTCATGTACAAGGATGATACATCAACGTAGCACTTGCGCTACACGATCTTTTGATCCACTCTCCCCATCGCCCCATGACGTCGGCTCTTTCCCAAGCCGCGGCAAAACGGTTTCGCCGCGTGTACACGAACAGCAAGGCTGGGCAGTGCTCGGTCTGTCGCGAGTTCGTGTCTTCGCTGTCGGGCGTCGCGGCGGAACCTGCTCTTCGCGAGGAGGACAAGAAGACGCAGTGGTCGCTGCTCTGTCGTGAGTGCGCGGGCAAGCTTGGGCTGTCCCTGCCCCGCGGTGACGAGCACTTCACCGCGATCTTGCGCGACCCCGGGCACGTGGTCTTGCGACCTCGACGATCGCTCTTCGGCGAGACCTTCGATCGAGCGCGCGAAGTGTGGAGCCGATCGGGGGGTCGCTTTGATCCGGACACGGGCGACACGGTGCTTCCTGTCGAGCGGGCAGCAGCGGCGACAGCTGCGTTGCGTGTGGAGCTCGATCTTGAAGTGTTGGAAGGTCATGACGTACAGCGGGCGTGTTTTGAAGAAAGCGATCGACGGCGAGAAGTAGAGAACCGCACTCGTCTGGCAGCTGACTTCGCGCCTTTTTTTCCGTACCAGCGCGACGGAGCTTGTTGGCTTACCTCTCGTCGACGCGCCCTGCTCGATGATGAGATGGGGCTTGGCAAGACGGCGCAAGCCCTTACGGCTCTTCCTCGCGGACCGCGCGCGAGCGTGCTCGTGGTCTGCACGGCTTCGGCACGAGGGGTCTGGGCGGACGAGTCGAAACGTTGGCGTTCGGATTACGATCTGGTGGTCATCGATCACCGCGGCGGTTTTCGATGGCCAGGGCCTGGAGAGATCGTGGTGACGGGCTACGAGCTTTTGCCGTCAGAGCTCGATGTCAGCGGCGCCCATCCGTACACCTATCTCATCGCGGACGAAGCTCAGGCCATCAAGAACCCTCACGCGGCGCGCACGGTCAAGTTCCGTTCGCATTCCGGTGCGGCGCTGCGCACCGGCGGCTGCGTGTGGCTCCTGACCGGCACCCCTCTCGATCGTCATCCCGAGGACCTCTGGCACCTTCTTCGGGCCGCCGACCTCGAGATCGAGGCGTTCGGATCCTTCGATGAGTTCCGGCGCCTCTACCAGTGCAAGCGCGCGATGCACCCGTGCCCCGAGTGCAAGCACGTGCGCCGGCATTCCAAGGAGCGAGGCTGTCACGAGCGTGGCTGCGGCAAGCGGTGCAAGGTGATGAACGTGGAGCATGTCGTCTGGGGCGCGCCGACGCTTGAGGTGCGCGAGCGCCTCGCGCGCGTCTCCTTGCGACGCACCCGAGCGCAGGTGCTACCGGACCTGCCTGAGAAGCGTTATCAAGACCACCGCGTCGACCTCGCGCGCGACTCGCGCCGTCAGATCGACATTGCTCTTCCTGCGGACTGGCACGAGCGCCTGTCTCGACTGCTCGACTCGCCGAAGGACTTGCCCGAGCTCGCCGAGTTCTCGTCGGCGCGTGCGGTGCTTGCGGAGGCCAAGGCGGATCACGCGCTTGAGATTGTGGAGAGCTTCGAGGATCAGGACGAGCCGCTCATCGTCTTCTCCTGTCACTCGAGTCCCTTGGAGCGTTTCAAGGATCGCGACGGTTGGGGACTCATCGATGGTGGCACTTCGGGCAAGCGCCGCAAGGAGCTCGCCGACGCCTTCCAGCGAGGGGACTTGCGGGGTCTCGCGGGCAACGTGGTCGCGATGGGGACGTCGCTCACCCTGACGCGCGCGGCTCACTGCCTCTTCATCGACGAGCCGTGGAGTCTCGCGCAGTTCGATCAGGCGTGTGACAGGATCTGTCGCATCGGTCAGACGCGTGGAGTGCTCGTGCACCGGATCGTCTCCGACCACGCTCTGGACACGCGCGTACGGCAGCTCTTGGAGCAAAAGCGTTTCGTGGCGCAGGAGAGTCTCGGCGATGGGAATTGAAGAAGAAGAGCAAGCTCTGGATGTTCCGAGCGACGTTGCGAGGATCGTATGAGCGAAACCGAGGCTCCTTCGTCGTCGCAATCTTGGATCGGTGCCGTGGTGGGTACCCTTTTTCTCTGTTCGAGCGTGATCGCCTTCGTCGAGTGGTCCAAGGTCAAAGAGCTGCAGTTGGCTGCCAACGGCCTGCAGGTTCAGACCGAGGGCTTGCGTGCAGACGTCGCTCGCGTGAACGAGGAAGCAAACCGTCTCTCGTTCGAATTGCGCGCGTTCGCCTTGCTGCGACAGGCCAAGTTGGGCGGCGAACACACGGTCTCCGACGACGGCCGCCTCGAGATGTACACGTGGCGCAATTCGGACGGTCAGCTCTGCGCGCATTGGTGCGCGCATATCCAGTTGAGCGAACCCTGTCAGACGCTCGGAAAGGACGCATGCCTACCATGACCGAGTCCAACGGTTTCACTCCGGAAGTCTCGGGTGTACGTGAGGTCGCAGCGCTGCAGCACTGGGAACTCTCGCTCTGGATGCCCCCCGCCCTCGAGCCTCGTCATCTGGCGGAGATGGGCTGGGTCGTGCGCGGTCCGCAGCCGATGCCCGAGCGCATTGCGGACACCGAGCCGCCGCCGGCGCGCGTTGTTCCCGTTCGCATGGGACGGCGCTGGCTTGTCATCGTGTCCAAGGGTGGCGTGCGGCGCGAGTTCGTCGTCTACCGCAGTAAGGAACCGAAGAAGGGCGAACTCGTTTTTCTTCTTCAACACCACTTCCCTCTGCCGCTTACCCTCTCGTACACGATCGAGGTTCTCGCGGCCGAAGACGCTGACCACTGGTCCGACGGATCGGTAGGCAAGGTCCTCGAAGACAAGGCTCCTGCGCGCGAGACGCGCAAGTAGATGTACCTCTCGGCGCCGACCGGTCGGCGCGCGAGGGGGTGTGACAGCAAGAAGGAGAAACGAAGTCATGACGACGAGTGCACCGAACACGAGCAAAGGCAACGCGCCGCCGCCTGCGGCTGCAGCGCCTGCCGCACCGAAGAAGCGCCAGATCCCTGCGGGCCTGGTCAACCTCTCGGAGCGTTACCCTCAGTACGAACCCGGGATCGACGCGCGCGACATCAAGAAGAACTACGGCAAGGACGCCAACGTTCTTCACGGGTATCTCCTGGCCGAGCTCACGATGCCGGCCACAATCGCCGATGACGAGACGGGAGAGTTCAAGCCCTGGATCGCTCTCTGCTTTGAGCTCATCGAGCCGTGCGAGGGGCGCTTTCAGGACGAGAACAACCCCGATCGCGTCGAGACTCGGATGGTGCCGAAAGGCGGCAAGATGATCGTCACCAAGACGACGGCCATGCAGACGCTCTTCGAACGCGGCCTTTCCCGGGCGCTGCAGGATCCGGATCAGGTCTACGAGTGCTACATCGTGCCGCAGGCCTCGAAGACCAAGAACGGCCGCGCTCTCTGGATCTTCCCCGAGTGCTACGTCGGCAATCCCATCAAGAGGGAGACCAAGCACATGGTGGCCCTACCGAGTCTGCCGGAGCCCAAGCAGCTCGGCAGCGGCAGCGAGTAAAGAGCGAGGGAAAGGGCTCTCGCGTCAGGGAAAGCGCGCTGAGCCCACCGCGAGGCCGGTTCGCGGTTCGAGTGCGCGTTCGCGCGGCGGGTGCACTTGAGAAGAGGGTCTGGTCTCCCTCACCGGCCACTTTTTTACTCAGTTTTTTACCGAGGGAAACGATCCATGTACGAAGCGAAGATCATCCTCGACAGCGTGGGCCCGAACGGCGCGCGTCTGACGACCTTCGAACTTCAGTACCCGCGGATCGTGCATGCGGAGCTGATGACCCACCGCGTCTTCTCTCGCAATAGCGCCTCGTCGCGCGCAATCCCGACCGAGCGTCTCTTGGAGCGCATTGAGCGCGATTCTGTCTTGCCCGTCTGGTGGGGAAAGAATCAGAGCGGCATGCAGGCGCGCGAGGAACTTTCGGACGACCACGACGGCACGGAATGGGACAACGCGAGCAGCCCCCGTAGCCGCGCGGCGGCCGAGTGGCTCCGAGCGCGAACGAGCGCCGTGGCCTTCGCGCGCAAGCTCGGGGGCCCGTTCGGTTTGCACAAGCAGATCGCCAACCGCGTCGTCGAGCCCTGGATGTTCATCACGGTCGTGGTGACGGCGACGGAGCTTTCGAACTTCTTCGCGCTGCGCGACCACGCGGACGCCCAGCCCGAGCTCGCGGACGTGGCAGGCAAGGCCCATCGCCTCTGGCGCGCGAGCGTGCCGCAGAAGCTCGAGTCGGGGCAATGGCACTTGCCCTACGTGACGGGGTTCGACCAGGACGACTTGGGTAAGGGCTTCACGATCGAGGAGATCTGCAAGGTCTCGATCGGTCGGTGCGCCGCGGTCAGCTACCTGAATCAGGACAAGCGCGATCCGCCCGCCGATCTCGCGCGCGCAGATAAGCTCGAGAAGTCGGGTCACATGAGTCCCTTCGAGCATGTGGCGCAAGCGCTGACTTCCCTCGAGTGGGAAAGCTACGCCGAGGAGCTCGGTCGCGGATGGGTTTATCACCGCGTTCCGGTGGGCAACTTGTGGGGATGGCAGCAATACCGCAAGACGATTCTCGACGAGCACGACTTCGCTCGGCAGAGGTGATCGTTGAGAGGAGAATCGTGATGGGGACCAAGAACGCGCCGGGGAAGTTCGACTGCTACGCGGCTGCCGATCCGGACGAGCCGATGTTCGTGCTCCTGGGGCGCGATCCGTCGGCGGGGGCCTTGGTGCGCTTCTGGGCGCGGATGCGTTTCGGGTCCTCCGAGGATCCGGACAAGCTCGAAGAGGCGCTCTCGTGCGCGGACGCGCTCGACGCATGGGCGAAAAAGCTTGGCAAGGTTCCGCGCGTCTACGCGACGGTCGAGCCGCATCAGGCGCCGATTCACGCGGGTATGAGCGCGCGCCTGCGGGACTTCCCGGGCCCGCGCCTGGGCGTGCGACGCATTCTGCAGGGCGCGACACCGAACGGCGACCAGCTCTACGCCGAGGTCTTTTACTTCGATGCCGAGGGCGTCATGCACGAGACCAAGTTCCGGGTCGAGTGGCTCGTGGCTTTCGATGCTCCGAGGACAACCGCGGAGATCGAGGCAGAAGGGGGTGTCGTATTGCGCAGCGGGGAGCAAGAGTCTCTTCGAAAGCAAGCCTTGGCGAGGGGTCAATGAGTCCCCGCACCCGTGCCCTCGAGCTCTCGGCCCTTGAGATCGGCAAGATGAGCGACGGCGAAGTCCTCGAATGCCTCGAGCGCGTTCTGTCGATGTACCGCTGGTACATCTTTCCTGACGTGAATCCGAGTCGCGCGATTCGGCTAACGAGCAAACGCGCCGCCCTCATTCGCGAGGCCACGCGTTTGGCGACGGCGGGCACGCTCCTGGCGATCGCCAAGCGCATCGAGAAGGGACGTAAGGAGTGAATCCTCACACCCTCTGGAAGATCTACGCGGTCGGAGCCGCGGCGACGCTGTTTCTGGCCGTGCTCTTTTTCTTCCAGAGTGCGCGCGTCACCGACCAGGTGCGATTGCTCCTCATCGACTCCAAGACGGGAGAGGAGCGTCCTGGGGCCTGGCTGCGCCTGACTCTCGGTATCTTCTTCTTCGCGCTTGCCTGGCCGGTCTCGTTGCCCTTTTTGGTCGCTGTCGCCGCCGGGCCCCCGCCGCCGGACGGTTTCCAGTGAATACCGCCGGCCCTCGACCGTCGGACGGATCATGAACCTCTGGCTTTGGCTCCCTGTCCTCTTGCTCGGGATCTCGATGGTCCCGGGTACGTTGACGATCGCCCCTCAACCTGTGCGCCCTGCGCGCCGTAGCCCCGTACGGAGGATCCCGTCATGAGCTACGTTCCCGAAGACCCTCGCCAGCGTGCGGCGCGCCTCGATTCCGAGCACCGGCGTGCGCTACAGACCATCGCGAAGTCGACCGAGCGCTACGCCGCGCACAACGCCGAGCTCGCGCGCATCCAGAGTCAGCCCGAGTGGCAGCCTGTCCTGCGGGGCCGGAGGCTCCCGTGAACGCGCCCGGCATCGATTGGGGCGATCCCCCTCGGGCTCGTTGGAGCAGCACCTTACCCAAGCTCTCTTCGGACACGATCGAGCCGGAGACCGACGACGACGTGCGTGCCGACTTGGCGGACGCTCTTTCGCGCGTTCGGCAACTCGAGGTCTTGCTCACGCTCGAGACCCAGCGCGCCAACGACGCCGAGCGCTTGCTCGGGATCCTGACCGAGGTCCAAGGCGAAGCGATCGCGGTTCTGCGGCGAGGCATGCCGTGAAACACCACCACCGTCTTCCCCAGAACCTGCACCTTTTGCCCAAGGGCGCGCGCAAGCGTCGCTCTTGCGGTGCTCTCGAAGGCGGATACATCCGCGCGAGCGATCGTGCCTACATCGCGAAGTTTCTCAAAGCCGGCGGCGGGATCTGTCTCGCGTGCCGGCAAGTCGAGGGCGTGTGATGGGCAAGACCGTCGCGATCACGATCGAGGTCCCCAAGGGCTACCGCGTCGTACGCACCTGGCGCGTCATCGACACCGACAACTTCGGACGCGACTACCCGAACGAACGCTTCGTCGCGATCGGTATGTCAAACCTCCTTGCACACAAGCTTGCCGAAACCCTGAATGCAGGACCGGCGGACAGCCCGAGGTTCTACCGCGTCGTCGAGCATCTCGAGATCGAGTACGAGCTCACCCCGGGGTTCACCTCGTGAGCCGCTGCTCGTACGGGTCCTGCACGGACGACGCGCAGGTCGTGCGCCTCTTACAGACGACGGGCGAGCCGTTCGGGTTCTGCGAACCGCACGATCCGGAGAGTAACGCCGCTTTGCGAGCCCTCTACGCTGCGCTCTCGCTCGAGGACCGGATCGCGCTGACCGAAGACTTGGAGGAGTACGCCCATCAGCTCTCCGCCGGCTTCGACTGCTTGGCGCCCGGCGATGCGCTGCGCGACGTCGATCTGCACCTGGTGCGCGGGGCGCTCGAGGCCATGCTGCAGCGGATCGCCCTAGTCCTCGAAAAGAAGGGTGGCGGCTGATGGCCCACACCTGCCACGCGACCGATTGTGAAACTCCCGTCCCGCCCGAGATGTGGGGCTGCAAGAGGCACTGGCTCCTGGTCCCGCATCCGATTCGGATACGCATCGTGCGTGCGTACCGTGTGGGGCAATGCGAAGACTGGCAGCCCTCGCGCGAGTACCTCGTGGCGGCGCGCGAAGCTGTCGTCGCGGTCGCTGAGCGCGAAGGAAAAACGCCGGACACCACTCTCTACGACCCGTTTTCTTGCGAGGACCCCATGAAAGCCGCGATGAGGCTCCGTATCGAACTCTCCTTCGTCGTCGACGGCGACCTGCCGCCGATGCAAAGCGTTCCCCTGCTCGATGCGTTCGAAGCCGTCGTACGAACCCTCTACCATCCGCCCGACGACACGATCATTGCCATCGAGGCCGACGGCCGCGCGAAGTTCACCACCCTCCTTCGACCTACCAAGAGAAAGAAACGATCATGAACACTCACACCGAACTTCTCACCTACCTCGCGGGCCTGACGCGTTGCCAGCGCTACCTCGAGCTCGGCGTCCACGACGGCGCGAACTTCCTCTCGGTCCCGAGCCCCTACAAGCTCGGCGTCGACACGGCTCCGAATCCCCGCGTGGCCGAGGTCCTCAAGATGACGACCGACGCGTTCTTCGAGAATCACGCGGCCAAGGTGGCGCCCTTCGACCTCATCTTCATCGACGCCGATCACGTGGGAAAGCAGGTCTCCAAAGACCTCGCTTCCGCGCTCGACGTCTTGAACGAGCGAAACCCGTACGCGTGCATCGTCATGCACGATTGCAACCCCCGGACGGCGGACGAGGCGTCCCCCGTGGCGCACCATCGCGCCTGGTGCGGCACGGTGTGGCAGGCCTGGGTCGACTTGCGCAATCACCGCGAGGCCCCCTGGGCGCGTGTCGTCGACTTCGACTACGGCTGCGGGGTCATCCTGCCCGCGGTGCAAGACCCCAAGCCGTGGGACCCTGAGGAGAGACTTCAGGCCGGGCAGGCTTTCACCTTGGGCTTCGAGTGGCTCGACCGTTACCGGGACCGGGCGCTGGGGCTTCTGTCGATCGACCTTTTCCTTCGCGAGCTTGGATCGCTTGAGTCCTGGGCGGACGGTATCCGCACGGGCGATCGGGCGAGAGCCCTGCTCGGGCACGATGTGTCACGCGAGTGAATACTTCTCCGAGGAGGCTCGTCGCACCGAACATGAAACGCTCGTCCGACTTCCTACCCTTCGGGGATCTCTCCCCGGCGGAGATCTTCGGCTTCCTGCTGTTTGGCCTGGGCCTGCTCATCCTGGTGTGTCAGGCGTGCGGCTGCGGCGGCTCGCCATTCAACGCCGCCCTGGAAGGCCCGTCCTTGGGCGACACGGGCGTCACCGTCGACCCCACACGGCCCGATGCCTTGGCCCTTTTCGGGAAAGAAGACGCTGGGGCGCCTCAGGAAGGCTCTCCGGAGGGGGCGCCCCAAGGGACGGAAGCTGCGACGGACGCCCCGTGGCGGGACGTGGGGGAAGAGGACGGGGCTCTTGCGCCTGACGTCGAGGTCGCGGTAGCGGATGCTTCGGACGACCGAGCGGTCAAGAGCTTCCCGGAACCTCCGCCAGAGGCGGGACCCTCGTTGGTCGACCCGGCCTGCCTGGCCTGTTCGATCACCTGCTCGTCTTCCCAGCTCGTCTACCAGTGCACGAAGGTGACGTCGGTCTCCTGCGGTCACTCCTCGTTCACGGCGGGGGACCCGGCGTGCACCACCGCCGGCGCGTGCACCGTCGGCGGATCATGCGGCTTGCCCGGCAACCCCGCGTGCTGGGGCGGGACCGTCGTCTATGTGCGGGGGCCGTCGTGCCCGTGAAGCGTCCCTACAAGCCGCCGACGCTGACACCTCTGGTCCGTCGAGGATCGTTTCCCGAGGAGCTCCTCTCACTCTGGTCTGCGGCCTGCGAACGGTACGAGGGGCAAACGGGCGCGCCGCGCGACTTCGCGGCGTGGTCGGGTGCGACCAAGGATCTACTCCTCGGGTTCGGGCTCTTCTTCAACGGAGAGACTTTCGCTTACGAGCTGGAGGGAAGAGACCGATGAACTTCTGCCCCCGATGCAAAGTCCCCGTCACCGTGACCCTCACCGCTCGAGGGACCGAGCGCGTTCACCCCCACAAGTGTCCCCACGGCCTTCCGTGCCGAAAGCACGAGGAGACCGGTTGCGACGCCTGCCGGGCCGGCCGCGCCTTCGAAAACCTCGCTCCTGGCGTCCTTTTGCGGGCGGCGGCGCCCCTCGGAACAAGGGGGTAAGATCGATCCCATGGCCGACATCCTGCAAACGATCGAGCTCTACTCGCTTTCGGGCACCCCGGAGCACGCCGAGCTCACGGGCCACAAGCTCGCCGTGCGCGCGTACATCGACACCGGTGCCGGGCGCACCATCCTCTCGGCACGCGTTGCGCGGCAGCTGTCGCTCGTGCGTGCACCCTTCGCCGTCGAGTACGAGGTCCCCATCAAGATCCGCGTCCGGAGCGTTCTGGTGGGCGTACGGATGCTCGCGAACGGGTGTTCGCGCAAGCCACGCCCCGCGCTCGTCAGCGTGTCGGACGCCATCATCGACAAGTTGAAGCTGCCGGGCGTCGAGGTCCTCGTGGGCCAGGACGTTCTGCAGGACGCGCAGGTGCGCCTGGACACGCACCGGAAGGGAGCTGCCGTGTCATGCCGCCGGTAGGACCCGCAACGGATCGAACGAAGCGTGTCTGGCATCACTACAAGGGAGGAACATACCTCCTCATCACCGTGGCCGAAACGCACGAGCACAACGGCGATCTCGATGCTGTCTACTTTTCGCTCACCCACAAGAAGTTCGTAACCCGACCCTTCGCGCGAGACAGCCGGAATCAAGACAGCTGGACCGACGTCGTGCGATGGCCCGACGGGATCGATCGACCTCGCTTCATTCCCGGAGTCGCCCCTGCGGTCGATCTGTTCATCGACCGAATGCTGACGACCTTGGAGAAGTTCGGGGCAGCTTTCGTAGAAAACAAGGAGTAAGTCCTCATGCCCCTTTTGATCGGTCTCGGAGCCGTTGTCGTGGTCCTGGTGATCCTGGCCGTCTCCTCCCCCGCGTCGCGGCCGACGCCGGCGCCCCCGCATCAAGTGACTCTCGCTGCCGGCATGCAGACGATCGCCGTCGATCAGGGCACCTCGATCGCCGTCGCGCTGCCGCCCGGCGCCTCGTGGGTGTCGCTGACACCCGTCAACAAGCCCGCCATCGCCGTACAAGGCAACGGTTTGCTCCACGTGGTCGCGACCGAATCGGGCACCGTCACCGGCATCTACAAGGACGCGAGCGGACAGACGGTCACCGCGACGGTGCAGGTGTTGGCGCGAGGACTCGGCTCGTGACCGACATCCTCTGGAAGTGCTTCCTCGTCGGTGGCGCGATCGGCGGTTGGTACGCGGTCTTTTTGACGGCGAGCCACTTTTTTCTCGGACTCGGCGACGACCACGAAGAGGAGTAACCCCATGGGCACCGGCATCTTCAAACCTGCGGACTGGCTCTCCAAGATCTACGACTGCCTCGATCCGGTCCCGCCGGCGACCGCGCCGCTGCTCGCGAACCGCTTCGACGGCGTCGCGCGCTACCTCGAGAACCTCTCGGTGGGCGAACGCGACGCGCACTGGGCCGCCGGTCTACCGATCCTCCTGATGACGACCGCTCCCGCGGCCGCCGCCGGCACCTACTCGGCCGATCTCGGCAACCGCCTCGCGGATGGCGACGACGCCCACTGCGTGCGTCTCGACGTGCCGCCCGGGGGACACCTGATGCTCGACAACGAGTCCGTCCACGACACGGCGGAAAACGATCTGGCCTACCTGCGGGCGCGCTCGGCCCGCATCGTGGCGCGTCGTGGCGCCGGGGGCCTGCTCTACCACGGCGCCGATCAGCCTTGCAGCGGCGTGCAGATCTACGTCGAGCTGCCGGACGTGCACGCCTATTGGCGCGCCGGCTCTCTCGGGATCTCCGAGCCCCCTTGCGAGTGGTGTATGTGGCAGATCGGACCGCTTGACCAGGTCGTGGAGGGACACCGCATCGACGGTTCGTGCACGGGGCGCGATGCGCGTGGACGGGCGCCGCTTCTTTGGTGGCCATCGTGACGACTCCTACTCAGTACATGGCGAGGCATCGTCTTCGCAAACTGGCTCTGGGTGAATGTACTTACGGCGGGTGTCACAAGAAACGGGTGACGAAACAAGTTTTGCAATAAGCACTTGATCATGAAACGAGAGTACTCGAAGCGGTGGAGAAAGAAGACGGGGCACTATGCGAAACGCCGAATCATCGAGGTAAAGAATCGCGTGGCCCGTCTATCTACCTCTCTTTTGCAACAAGAGTTGGCACGCTCTCTGGAAAGGATCGGTCTTCTTCGAAAGGAACTAAGGAGACGTGAGGTAGCACCATGAGCCGCATCCTTCGTGACGCCGCAGCCGCACCGCTCGACTACTTCAAGTCGCTCCCCTGGCTCGCCAACGTCGGTCACTTCCTTGCAGGGTACGGCGTCGTTCTGACCGCCGCCTTCTGGGGCACCCGCACCGCCGAGCTCTGGGTGACCGGGCTTCTCGCGGTGTACGTTCTGGTCAAGGAATACTATCTCGACTTTCGCTACGAGAGCGACGAGACCGTGGGCAGTTCCACGATCGACGCGCTCGGGTACACGTTGGGAGTGATGGTGGCGTGGGTGGAGATCCTTCTTCGGTGAGAACGAAGGCCGACAACGCCCGCTACTGGTCGAGATACCGCCATAAGCAGCTCGAGGCCAAGCGGTGTTTGCGGTGCGGTAGTCCGCTCGGGACGTCCACCGGCGTGCGGTGCGACGACTGCCGACAGCGCCACAACCGAGAGCAGCGGGCACGAGGGTAGTTCCTATGCCGCTCGGGAGACGTCCTGAATGTGTGACTGCAAGTTCGATCCGTACGATCCGGCAGACTACGAGCCCGGCGAGGCGATCGAAGAGTCGTGGCACTACCGGCGTACGTGCCCAGTCTGCGGCGCCGTGTGGTGGTCGCTACACTGCCCACATGACGGCTACCAGAGACCTTGCCCCAACGGGCATCGGACACAATTGCCGGAGCCCGACGCAACAACCGACAGAGGAGACGACCATGGCACAAGGTGAGTTCACGAAGGAAGAGGCGGACGCCACCAAAGAGGCTGTCGAGGAGATGTTCAAGAACCTATCGAAGGCGAAGCAGGGGGAGTTTTTTGGTCATCTCAACGACGTCTTCCTGTTCATCGAGGCTGCGAGGCGCGCCGCTCCGGCCGAGAAGTAGACTCAGTCATATGCGCGCGACCCGGAGGACGACATGAAAGAGAAGCCAGAAGACCACAGTCCGTGCTTGCCGGTGGCCACACTAGCGTCCCCCAGGTCTCTTGAGGCGCAGCCAATCGGCTTCGTTGCTGCGAGCGGTGGATGGGACATCTCCGACTTTGCCGCAATGACACGCGATCTCGCCGTGCAGCTTGCTGCGAGAGCTGTTAAGCAGTTCCCGACGGCGAAGGCTCTATACAACTTTCGCTGGACCCAAGGGGCCGGGTATCACGGGCACGGATGGTTCGATGGGACCGCTGACGTGTACGGTGAAGACGGATTGGTGTTTCACAAAAACGAGTGCGCGTAGGTTCAACCATATGCGCGCGGCCCACTTGAAAACGAAGGAGAGGTGAAGTGATGGGAGCGGATGACAGGATGCTGGTCTCGATGAGCGACGAGGCGAGGGCGCGGAAGTTATTGGAGCCCATCCTCGCCGACAGTGAGTCGTGCGGCGACGAGGAGGATGATGCGGAGCTGGTGCATGTACTTGCCGACCAATTCGCGGAATCGCGCAGGCAGTCGGACGACCGCGTGGAGCGCCTACGTGAGCTCCTGAGCGAGGCACGCATACGTCTGGATCAGCACATCGGCATGTGCGCGTGTCCGGGTATGGCGTGCGTCGAGGCATGCAGTGAGTGCCACACCACACAAGACCTCGTGAACCGCATCCGTGCGTTCATGCAGGGGCGATCTGCCTGATCGCGTGCGCGCGAAGCACTGAAAGGAAAAGTCGATGCCGCGAAAGACAGGACGAGAGATTGAGTGGTGGTACGGAGCTGCCGTCAAGCACTCGTCAGCCGACGAGGACTGCGGGCGTCCGTGGCAGTGCGCGTGCGGTCCGTGTCGCGCAGCTCGTGAGGAGACGGAAGCAAAGTCACACGCGGACCTGGTGATGTTCGGAGCACGTAGGGGCGCAGCGTACTCTCGGGCGATACGTGAGTCGGACGGATGATGAACCGCGTACCTCGCGTGCGCGCGAAGGAGGATGAGATGCCTGAAACGAAATCCGACAAGCGATACAGCAAGGAACCGTGTCGCAAGTGCGGTGCGTTCAAGGTCAAGGTCGACGATGTTGATGTGGCTGACGGCATCGACTACGTCATCGATTGCGAGGCGTGCGGAGACCACTACCGAGTAGATGGTCCGGACGCGTAAGGAAGACCAGCGCGCTCGCGTGCGCGCGAAGATCTAAAGCCTGACGCTCTCGAACATTCTCTTCGTGAAAAGCCCGAACGTCGCTCCCTGCCCAACGAGCTCCCCCGGCGTCAGCCACGAAACACGTGTCCCTGGCTCCACCGCCCGAGGCGTTCCGGTCGCCCACGCCCGGTAGACATAGACCGTGCGCCCATCGGTCGGAGAGCTGCCGACCCACACGATTCGCGACGCCCGCGTCTCGAGGCCCGTCTCCTCGAAGAGCTCCCGTGCCGCCGCCTCTTGCCGCGTCTCTCCGTCCTCCACCTCGCCGCCCGGAATCGCCATCTCGAACGGTGGCTCGGGTCGCGAGACGCAGAGCACACGGCCCTGGGTCGAGATGACGAGCGAGAGGGCGGCGTCCTTCATGCGCGCCCTCTTCGCGCGAGCGCTCGCGCAGTCTTCTTGGGCAAGGGTCCCACCACGTGCACGCGCGGACTGCCGAGGAGGGCCAGGATCCCGGCGCAGTCGTCCGCGCAGAACGGCGTTTGTCCGCAATCGCGGCACGGCGGGTGGACTTTGGGGCAAGGGACGTCGCCCATACGCTCGTAGGAGGCGACGCGGCCGCAGTCCTTGCACCGCCACTTGCACGGCCGGCCGACGGGAGCCGTGCGTAGAAGGGTCATGTGCGGGTTATTCACGACCGCGCTTCTCTAGATAACGCCGGAGCGGATGCCTCCTCCGCCCTGATTCGATCGGCACGCGACCGTACCCCCTACGCCGTTGCGGAAGCCGCCGCCCGCATGTCCGTCGGTATCGAGAAGCGCCGCAGTGATGTTCCGTGACGCCGAGAAAACGGCAGGAGCTGCGACGCTGTCGAGAAAGAGGCCGGTCTGCTGACCTACGCACGTGACGGCACCGGCCAAGCCTCCTTGATTGAGAATGCTCGCGACGGCGTTGCCCGCGTTGATGAGCAGCTCCGCCACGCCGCTGATGTCCAGGTTTCCCGGTCCCCACATGAAGGGGGATCCTGCAACATGCGGGTCCGCGCTCTGCAAGGTGTTGTCACCTCCGGCCAACAAGAGGCCTCCCGAATCGATGTACGCCGCCACGATCGTGAGTTCGTGGGTGTAGGATTGTCCTCCGCCCGTCGATCCAAGATAGGTGTCCAAGGTCGCCACGCTGCCGGCGCCCAGGTGGAAGGTCGCTCCCGAGGTTCCGGCGGTCCCTCCGGCCTGAAGAAAGCAGATCGGTGCCTGGTACCGGTTTCCTTGAAACGCGAGCGTGCAGTTCTGAAACGAACAGATCTTCGTACGGGTCGGATCGATCGCCGCGCTCATGCGGCATTCCTGAAACGTCCCGCCGTTGAGGTTGACGCCCTGGGCGTTGACTTGCGCGATCTCTACATTCTGCACGATGACCGGTCCCGCGAGGGCGTCGGCGTACACCTTGGGGATCGACGAGACTTGGACCGTGTCTCCTGCAGCCCACGTGTCGAATTCGAGCAGAGTGGGGAAGGTCCCTGCAAGTAGCGGTGTGATGGGTTGAAACGCCGTGAACTGATTCGCGCCCACATTCGTGCGTGCCCAAGAGTTCGAAACCTTACCTCCGGTTGTGTTTTGCAGAAAGTCCAGAGCTGCCACGTTGCCCGCGGCCGCACCCTGGAAGGTCAGCGTCAGAAGCTGTCCGTTCGCCGGAGCGCTGCGGTTCTTGGCGGTGACCGCAGCAAGGATGTTGCCTGCGGCGACCTTCACCGTGACGGTGCCGAAGACCAGAGCCGCGAAGGACCCGCCGGGGATCCCGAAGGGCAAGTTGGTGGGGATGAAGCTGATCCCGTCGGCGTTCGGGTTCGGCTGGCTGCTCATGAAGTGCAATATGGGAGCGACCGCCCACGGTCCCGCGCCGTCCTTGCCCACACGCGCGATGAAGCCCCCATTCCAGGTGAGAAGCGGGTGCGTCGCGTCCGTGCCGGAGTTGAGATCGCTCGCCAGGCCCGTCACGTTCGAGAAGTCGAAGTACCAGGGGATCTGACTGAGGGCTGAGCCGCCGCCCGAACCCGCCACGCCCGCGAGGTTGTCGACCTGGATCGTCACGCCGTCGTCCAAGACCGTCAGCTGCACCCCGCCGGCCGTGATCGTGATCGCGATCGTGGTGGCGCCGCCGAGAAAGCTCATGCCCACGCCCGCGGCGACGAGAATCGGCTGCGTGCTCGCGTTTAGACCCAGGTCGTAGATCTTCCAGCGGTCGTCGGTCGAAGAGAAGACGCCCGCCGGTCCGCGGTTGGCGAAGGCCGGCGGTGTAGTCACCGTGACGGGCGTGCCGAGCACCGCGGAGACGCCGTAGCAATCGTTGCCCGGGTCTAAAACGATCGAGGTCGTGACGCGAACGGACGAGTAGTTGTCGCCCCGGGTGCGGTTCAAGCCCATGGATCTTCCTCTCTAGAGCCCCACCGAGGACAGCCCCCGGTCAAAGGTGCCGAGCAAGTTTTTCGGAGCGAAGCGCTCGAGAGCACGCGGGTGCTTCTCGAGGTAGCTCGTGGTCCACCACGCCGCCGCGAACGCGCCGGCGACGGCGGTGGCGCCGAGGCCCACCTGGGCCCAGACGGGAAGCGTCGACAGCATCCCGAAGTCGTCGCCGTAGACGCTGTCGCGCCGCCACTCCCAGGGTCGAAGAGCGTACGTCGCGTCGAGGGCGGCTCGGACGTCGCTCCGACCCAGGCTCTTGCGAACCGCGGCGCCGAGATCGCGCGGCGTGATGTAGCCCTTATTCTCGGTGTCGAAGACGGTGTTGCTCTCGTACGCCGCCGAGGGCGCCCGAACGACGACGTCATCCAGGCCCCGCGCCGTCTTCAAGCTCGCCGGGTAGAACTCCGCCTGGTAGACGCGGATCCCGCTCGCCATGGGCCCGTAGCTCCGAACTTGGCCCTCGAAGTAGGGGAGCACGACTTCGGTGAGCTGCCGACTCGCGGGCCAGGTGAGATAGGTCTCCGGATCGGTCGGGAGCGACGGGCCGTAGTTCTGGCCGATGCCGTAGTACGGCGCGCCGGCGCCGTTGGGGACGCTCGGATCCAGGCCGCTCTCGAACCCGAGCACGGGGATGAGGTACTCGGGCCGGATGCCGGTCGCATCCGCGATCGCCCAGAACGCGGCGTAGGCTCCGGAGTCGAGGCGGCTCATGCCCCCAGTCTACCACTCCGATCGGCCGGCGCGGGCCATGTAGGTCGTTGTCTGCTTGAATAGAAGCCGGGGAAGGTCCGTCCTTCCCTCCGAACCCCGCCCCAAACCGAAGATTGGAGCCTCCCATGCAACAGACCTCTCTCGCCGCCGCATCTCCCGTTTCTGCCCCGTCCCGCTCCTGGTCGCCTCTGCAGCGCGCGATCTTCGACGACGTGGCCAAGGGGACCGGACACACGGTGGTCCTCGCCCGCGCCGGATCCGGCAAAACGACGACGATCGTCGAGGCCCTCACCCACATCCCTCGCGGGAGCCGAACCCTGCTCTGCGCCTTCAACAAGGACATCGAGCGCGAGCTCACCTCGCGCGCCCCTGCCGGCGTCGTCGTCTCGACCCTTCATCGTCTCGGCCTGCGGACGCTCACCGCTTCGATCGGTCGCAAGGCCATCGACGCCGAAAAGGGCTTCAAGCTCGCCTCCGAGCTCATTGAGGGCGACCGCCCCTACGACAAACAACAGCGCCGCATCGTGCTCAAGCTCGCAGGCCTGGCGAAGGGGAGCGGTCGGCTTCACAGCGCTCGGACCGTGGGTCCGGGGTCGACGAGGGCAGGTGATAGCGTGTGAGAACGAGGGGCGAACTGGCTACCATTCCGCGCCTTCATGGCGACCAAAGCGAACGAATCAAAGCACGGCGGCCGGCTGAGCCGGGAGGCAATATGGCCGTAGTTAGACTGACTCTCATGCGCGCGATGGGCGGCGGAACAGAAGAGAGGACGGGAACCGTGGATATCAAGATTACTTTGCCGGACGGTAGGTCGATGCGTGAGGCACTGGCCGAGCTGGTGCAGCACTGTCGCGAAGAGCGCGACCACTGCGACGAGAACGGACGTAGCTCGCGAGCTGAGTGCTTCGAGCGGATCGCGGTAGCCATCGAGGAACTCCCGGCCCCGCGCGAGGCGGCCCATTACCCGAATGGGATGGGCGAGGAGTCGCGGCGCCTGCACCGTGAGTACAACAAGCTCGTCGAGGCGCAGCGACGCGGGGAGATGAACGGCTACCAGGTGCGCGAGCTGACCGACGAGTGCGCGGCCAAGGGCATCATCTTGGTGCCCCACGGTGAGGATCTGTAGTGACAAACCGCGCCACCCGCGTGCGCGCGGACATTGAGGAATCGAAGGAAAGGTGACGCGATGAACGAGCTTGTTGGGAAGACGATCCGAAGTGTGCAGGTAAACGCGGACCAGAGCATGTTGCGGTTCGTCTGCGACGACGGCCCCGTGACCTTCGAGGTCACCGGCTACTGCTGCTCTGACTCGTGGTTCGCGGATGTCGTCGGGTACCAGGCGCTTGCCGGTCACACCGTCCGCGAGGTGGAGTCGGTTCCGCTGGAAGAGGGTAAGCCCGCGCCGGATGGGGTGCCGTCGTCCGCCGCCTTAACGGCGGAAGGGCGAACGCGCCAAGACTACGACGCGGTCTACGGATACGTCGTCACGACCGACGCGGGACGCTGCACTGTCGCGTTCCGCAACAGCAGCAATGGCTACTACGGAGGGGAGCTTGACGCGACGGTGTCCGAGCCCGCGGGCACGGTCTGGACGCCCATCACGGACGACTGGAGCGCGTAGTGACCTACGAAGCAATCGAAGGTGGCGCGGTCCCGATCAAGGCATGGGTGCACGGCGTGCCCGTCGAGGACGGGGCTCGAAAGCAACTCGTCGAGACCGCATCGCTACCGATCGTGTGGCCGCACCTCGCCGTGATGCCGGACGTCCACTGGGGCATGAGCGCGACCGTGGGCAGCGTCGTGCCGACCAGAGGTGCCATCGTCCCGGCGTGCGTCGGGGTTGACCTTGGATGCGGCATGGCCGCTCAGGCAGACCTCGTCGAGGTCGTCCACACGCTCAAAGGCGTTGTGTGCGTGAAGGGCTGAAAGGAGACGGTCATGGGAGCGCACCTGATCGACGGAGAGTTTCAATCGGACAAGTACCCTACGTGTCCTCGTGGGAAGGTTCCACTAAGCACGAAGGACACCGCGGCGCAGCCGCACCTATGGGAGTACGCCCACGACCACCGCGGCATCGACTCGGAGTTCTCCGACGACCTGCAAGCCGCCTTGAGGTCGAAGGGCTACGTGCCCCCGACACACCGCCCGTCCAGGCTAGACGCTGAGCACACCGCTTGCGGTGAGACGATAGGGCCCGATACTCACCTGCGTCTCGGCGACGGCGAGACGTGCGAATGGTGCACGCATGTGGTGGCGCAGGTTGCCGCTGCGTTGCGCGGTGAACCTTCGTGGGCTCAAAAGGCATGATTCGCGTGCGCGCGAAGCTCCACCCATGACCACCCTCGGATCGTCCTGGCAAGTTTCAAACGGTGTGGGACTGGGCCGTGCACATCGATCGCGAGATCGTGGCGCGCGGGACCTCGCAGAATCAAGTGGCGGCTCGGGCTGCCGTACGCAAGTTCGTGCGAACGCTTCCCGATGAAGGGAAGAAAAAGGCGGCGCGATGACCTTCCACGTCCTCTTCTACCGCCCCTACCCCTACTCGCTCGAAGTGGAGAAGCCCTGGGGCGGCGAAGTTTTCGCGTCCTGGGTCGACCTCTGGCTCGCGCTCTCGAACCTCACCGGCAAGGTGATCGTCGTCGTGCCCGAAGACTTCCGCTTGCCCGCCGGGCGTTGGGAGGTCCCCTCGAGCGTGCAGGTATTCTTCGCCAAGCCAGGCGATCTGCAGCGCGCGTACACGTGGGCTACGGCGAAAGGGCCCCCAGCGTCAGGACCTCTCGACGGCGCGAGAGCTGTCGACCCTGGCCGCACGATCCACTGACAAGTTCCGCCATCGCCTCGTCGGGCGGCAGTTTTACGCAATCCTGGGCTGACGTCCGGGCCATCGTAAGCCACACGGGAGCGGCCTTCGCAGGGTCGCACGCGACTTCTTCACGCACGCCTCCGAGCTGCCACGGCCCGAGACTCTTGCCTCCGTCGCCGGACGCGCACGGGTCGAGCTGCAGGCCGGACTCATGGATCGCGTACACGACCATCCGGGCCGCCCACGTGCGCGTCGGCGCCGTCGCCGCGATGGCGCGCGCCACGGCGGGCGCTCCCTTCTTTTTGTCCCATCGGTACGCCACCGACCGTGGATCTCCCGGCCGCCCCGGAACGCGCGTCATCATCGACAGGACCTCGTCGACGGTGACCGTCGGTCCGTCCGCGGCCGCCGGCGCAGCAAGACTCACGAGAAGCACACACGGTATGACACTTGCTTTCATGGCTTGGGAGTCTACGATGGATCGGGTGGACGCGCGCGAGGCTTATCCCGGGTACCGCTCGGCCATGGCCGAGGCGCTCTCGGCCTGGGAAAGGCTTGGCGTCGTGGCCATTACTCTGATCGTCGACGAGCGGGACAAGATGCGGTTCCTTGTCGAGTCGACCGCCCCCGACGTCACGCGCCGGCAAACCCCGCCCGTCTGGGATGACCTGCCCGTCGACGTCGAGCCTCCTCACGCCACCCACCCCCTGAGCTCGAAGAAGAGCGTTCGCATGGCCCTGCCGGGCCGCTAGAAAGGCTTTCCCGATGGCAACGACACCCTCCGCCTCCGTCGTGCAGTTCAACCCTACGCCCGAAGCCATCGTGTTCTGGGCCGGGGTCGCGCTCGTTCCAGCCCTCATCGCCAAAGCGCTGGGCGCTTCGCTCCTGGTCTCCGTCGGCGTTGGCGTCGTCGCATTGGGCGCCGTCGGCTACGTCGCGTACGACATGTCGAAAGGCATGACCTGAGGAGGTCGCCATGATTCCCCAAGCTCAGCTCGTCCCCTACGGCCACCACGTGGGTTCAATCGACCTCGACCCCCGGCACTGGGATCCCGACACCCAGGACGTCCTCATCTGGCTCTCCGTCGGAGCCGTCGTCGGCATCGCCTTCAAGGCTGCCGGCACCACCGCTCTCGTCGCCACCACCGCCGGCGTCGGTGCGATCGCTGTCGCCGCGTACCTGGTGACCCAGCACGTCATCGCCTAGCTCCGCGCCGAGTCGAACGACCGCATCGCGGATCCGCCGGACCTCGGGCGGGCAGAGAGCTTCCAGGCCGAGGTCCGCCGCGACCTCGCGCCGCAGCTCATGGTGACGCCCCGGCGGCAGCACGCGCCCGTCAAGCGTCACCTCTCCCCACGCCACCGTGAGCGCCGGCCAGGGCGTGCCCACGGCGGCCGAGACCATCGCGAGCGCGATCGCCAGGTCCCCGCCTCCGTCCTTCTCGAGTTCCCCTTGCCCGCTCGCCCGGATCATCCACGGCGCGGCCGACGTCTTGAGGACCGAAGCGATCGCCCGGACGCGGTCTTTGTCCACGCCCACGCAGAGCGGCGACCGCTGCATGGCGGCCGCGCTCGCCCGCACCGCTTGCACCTCGAGCGGCAATCCGTCGGCCGACAGGGTGAGGATGCGCCCCGGCGTCGCCGCGGCTTCTTCGCTGACGAGCTCGCGCGCGGCGTCTCCGGCGTCGGCGAGGCCTTCGTTCGTCATCCGCATCCAGCCCGCTTTGCCCGTCGGGTAGAAGCGGTTCTTGCTCGGGCAGCGAAGCACGCGCAGCGACCCGTCCCCGATCGCGGTGAGGATGGCCGCGGCGTCCACCTCGTGCTCCACGCTCTTGGGGCCCGCGATATCGAGCTCCTTGTTCACGTGGCAGATGAGGATGACGGTGACGCCGGCATCGTGCGCAGCTTCGGTGATCGCCGTCACGCAGGCCAAGAGGCACGGCCCGCTGCCGACCTGGTAGCCCTCGACGCGGATCTTCTGCAAGCTGTCCACGACGACCAGCATGCCCTCGCCGGCGCCGGCGATCTGCTCGGTGACGCCCTCGAGCGTGCGCGCGAACACGATCGGCAAGCTTGGGAAGCCCACGCGCATTGCGCGCGCCGCGACCGCCTCGCGCGTTTCCTCGGCGGCGATGTAGAGGCAGCTCTCGCCCCGGTGTTCGCAGAGCTCGATCGACAAGGTGCTCTTGCCGATGCCGGCGTCTCCCGCAAGCAAGTACACCGCTCCCGGAAAGAATCCTCCAAGCGAGCGATCCCACGCGAGGATCCCGCTCGGCAAGAGCTCCGGCCCCCCGTCCTCGGCGAGATCGCGTGCCGTCACGGGAACGGTGACCGCGCCGGCGGCCGACGTCATCATGTTCCAGGCGCCGCACGTGGCGCACTTCGCGGAGAACGCGGCGAAGACGCCGCGGCAGGACTTACAGAGCCAGGCGGCCATATCTAGATCCGCACTTCCCCCATCGGCTCATACCCAGGCTTGAGACACACGAGATCCGCGTCCACGTACGATACGTTCTCCTGCTTGTGCCAGTCGCTAGGCATCCACTCGAGCACGCGCATCGACTGAAACCGCCCCGCAAACGCAGGCACGTACCGCGCGAACTGCCGGTCGGTGTAGTAGCGAAACGACAGCTTGTTCCAGTACGAGACGTGCGTCGGGTCGCAGAAGGCCCCGAGCCCGTTGGTGCTTGGAACATGGATCATGAAGAACCCGCCCGGTGCGAGCACCCGGTGGGCCTCGTTCATCGTGTGCACGGGATCGCGAAGGTGCTCGACGGCATCGTGGGCGCGCAGGATTCCGACCGAGTGATCGGGCAAGGGCCACTTCCAGTTGAGATTGGGGTGAGGCGCCACGGCCTGGTCGAGGATCTCGTATCCCTCAGGTGCGTCGAACGCGCCGCAGAGGTCCACGCGCCGCAGTTTGGAGTCCCGGCACCACTTCTCGGCGAGCGGCCAGAGGTAGCGCTCGTAGTTTTCCCAGGTGAGCCGCCGGATGCGCTCGTTCTGGGTCTTGACGTTGTTTTTGGCGTGCACGCGGTAGAGGTAGAGGCACTGGCCGACGTGCACCATGCGCTTGTTCGCGAGGAAGGTGCGGATGAGAAGCTCGTGATCGTCAGCGACGGGCAGGCGGGGATTGTGGCCGCCGACAGCCGCGTAGGCTTGCCGCGTCCAGGCGCGCACGTGATTGGGGGCCCAGTCGACCAACCGAAGGTTGTGCGCCGTGACGGGCGGCGCGTGCATCGCGACGTACTCCTGTCCCGCGATCGTCGTCGTGTAGTGGCTCCACCCGAACGCGCCGCCGTAGGGGTAGTCGGGGGCGACCGTACGCTTGCCATCCGGGTCCTCTTGGAACTCCGCGAAGTCCGAGTAGACGAAGTCGGCTCCCTGCTCGAAGGCGCGCGCGAGGTGCACGAAGGCTCCCGGCGCGAGCTCGTCGTCGTGGTCGAGCTCGAGGAGCACGTCTCCCTTGCCTGCCTCGAAGGCGCGACGTTTCAGAGCTCCGATCCCTTTGATGTCGTCGCCGCCCGCGAGCACGCGCGTGTACGAGAAGGAGAGGTTGGGGAGCCGGCCTCCCGCGTTCTCGAGGACAACCCACTCCCACTCGCCGCCGTAGCCTTCGGCGGCGCGCACGATCGACCGGTAGGTGCCCTCGACGTAGGGGTTGCCGGACTCCGACAGCGGCGTGATGACCGAGATCTTCATGAGGGGTTGGACGAAGCGGCTGAAAAAGAATTCAACGATCAGGTGTAGGTGAATCCGCTCCCCAAGATGGCGCTTCCGTTGGGTCCCGCCACCGACGCCAGACCGTTGCCCGTCGCGGCCCCCACTGCCACGCCCGTCGTCGCCACGATCGAGGTGTCGCTCTGGATGGCGAAGGTCGAAGCGGGAACGCCGCCGAGCACAACGAGACCTGCTTTCGTAAACCTCGTCCCCGTCATCGTGACCACGGTACCCCCCGCGTGACTTCCGCTCGAGGTAGAAAGACTCGTGAGCGTTGCCAGAGATTGATTGAGAAGTACAGCCGTCACCAGGTGACCCGCGTTGAAACACTGCCCGAAGTAAGTCATGTGGGTCCCATCGACGTAGAGAACCGTATCGGATGCGGCCGCGAGGGGGCCCATCACCGGATCGGCGCCCATGTCGATGAGGTAGTCGATCCCGATCGAACCGAAGTTCGCCCTCAGCCACGTGTTATACGTAAGCCTCTGGGTCTCGAACCCTGCCGTTGTGCGAGGCCATAGGGTCCAGCCGATGACCTTGTCGGCTCCGTGGGCGATGACGTCGCTCACGTACGTCGTGATGCGTGTCTCGACGTCGGAGGCTGTCCCCCCTGCCGTGATGTCGTTGCCACCGCCGGCGATCGAAACGTAAGCGAGCTGTCCTGCCGAATGCGCCGACGTGATGTTGGGATACACGTTCGTTGGCAGATTCGTGATCATCTGCGCGAGCGTCTCGCCGTTGGTCGCCACGTTGATGAAACCGCACCCCGGTGGATAGTAGAGCGAAGCCAGGTAGGGGTAACTCGTCACGGGGTTCGTATTGAAACCGACCGTGATCGAGTCTCCGTCGTCGATGACGAAAAAAGGGGTCTCGCCCCACATGTTCGGGGTCGGCACCGTGGCGAAGTTGAAAGAGGCGGACGCGAAGTAACTGCTTCCGTTCCAGTAGAGATCGATATGGTCTTCGGCTCCGGGAGAGGTCGACAAGATCGGAGGAGCACTTCCCTGCCACTTGATGCCTGCAGGCCAGCTCACCGTCCGTCCACCGGTTCCGTCCTGCACAATCCGCAATGTCGCGATACAGACGCCCGCCGGGTCGCTGCCGAAGCTCAGAGTGCAATTGGCCGTGAGCGTGAGGCTCTGATGCTGCGCGATCGACCATTGGATCGTGGCAGCACTTCCGCTGTTACCGTTCGAGAATTCCTGATTCCCGGTAATGGTCTTCGCGTTGAGAAGGTTGAGGTTCTCGAAGTTGAGATCTCGGATAAGGCCGCTGAGTCGAGGAAAAAAGTTGAGCATCTACGTGTTCTGTCCGTAGAAAACGCTGCTCGGCGCGAGAGCCTTGAAGGCGACCCCAATCATCTGCCAAGCGGCTTCCGCGGGCGGCGCCGTGATGTTCACGACACCTTTGCCTACCTGAATCTGATACTGCGCGAGATCGATGATCTTGTCGTCGAAGAGCGTGAGGAATCCGGGGCCTGGACCGCTACCCCCTGCACCACCCCCCGGGCCAGCGACACTCGACCATCCGAGAATGAGGCCTCCCGGACTCGTAGTCGTCAGAGAAACAGAAGGAGTCGAGCTCACGTTGTTGCTCGCAAACTGCGCAGAACCGTCGAGCGGATCAGAGTCCTTCTGGATCCCCGCCCACTGCGAGACGTGCATCGTGTTGCAAACGGGCGATCCGGCTCCCGTGGCGGTCATGCTTACTTCGTTGCCGGCTGCAGACTTTAGCGAATTCCATACGTACCAAACTGCTGTCGTGTAGAGCTGGAATACGGACAGCAGTTTTGCCACGTGCCATGTATTGCCAGCCGTATCGGTGGGCGTACTCAACGAACTACTGTCCGTCCAAGTCGCGCCCATGCAGACGAGAAGACTCCCCTCCGCAATCGGTTCGGTGAAGGTCTGGACTTGAGTGGTCGGGTTATTCTGCGAAGCCCCAGCCGACCCGAAGCTCTGTACAAGCGAGATCGACATGACCTGTCATCACGCGTTGATTCCGAAGAAGAGGGGATCGAGGGGCGCACTCGATACGTTCGCTCTGAGCAAGGCGGGCGACAGCTTGGGCGAGTAACGCCAAGGGACGGGCGGACGTGAGGTCCCCGTAGCCAAGGTCCCGTTGATAGACCAACGTGTCCCCGAGAGTGGGTCTCGCGGGCCCGACGGGGCATCGCTCAAAAGCAACATCCCAATAGCGCCAGGCCATAGGGGCGCACGCTGCCTCGCTTGAAGAGCAACTTCTCGTGAGGTAAGCACACGGCTATAAACGATGAGATCGGCAATCTGGCCGTTGAAAGCATCCGATACGGTCGCCTGAAAGTTTCCGCAGCAGATGGTGTTGCTCGAAGCGTCGCTCGCGGCTGCGACGGATGCTTGCTGGGTGACTTGCCCCGAACTCGTGCCGGAATAACCGATCGTATTCGCCGCGCCGCTCGTCACGGCCGTGTAGGTCCAAACGTTGTCGACCAGAGCGTTGGTGAACGCTGCCGAATTCACTGCGTTTGAAACGTCGGGAGTGCTCGAAAACCCAGGCAACGAAAGCTGGACGTTGTTGCTTCCCAGATCGGTAACGCGCCAGATATAGGTTCCGCCGCCTACGAAGACTTTGAGGTTGACCCAACAGCAGATCGTGAAGTTGAGCTGCGTGAGTCTCGGGCCTGTCCACGAAAGAGCAGCCGTTGTGGACGTGCTGAAGTCAACCGATCCGCCATATTGCCCAAGATCGAGCATCTAGACGTTCTGGGGATTGAGCGGCTGGTAATTGAACAGGAAGTTGCCGGCCGTCGCGTCGAGAGCAGCTCCCGTATTGTTGAAGAGGATAATTCCCCACTTCTGGTACTGCATGAGCGAGCCCACGACGCTCGTCACGTCGATGATACGGGAATCGGGAGTCTGGGCGTTGGTAGAGACGTAGATGGTGTCGAGCAGGACAAGATTGCTCTGCAGAATGGGTGTGAAGCTCGCGTTGCTTCCTGACGCGCCAGAACTGAAGTTGGTCCCGTCGTAGCCGTAGAAGTAGAGACTCGCGCTGCCGGTCGCTGAAACGCCAGCGGCGCCCGTCTTGATCTTCCACAAGAGAAAGGCAGCCCACATGAGCGCGGACGTATTGTCGATCGAAGCACTCTGCTGGTAGCTCCCATTGCCGAGGCTTGCCGCCGTGATCGTAATGGCAGTCGTAGATCCGTAAAGAGGTTTGGTGATGGTAGACACGTTACGTCGACCTCCCTTACGGCACCGACCACAAGTGCACGCTCACGAGTTCGTCCCCCGGTTCAGCAACGTTGCCACCGATCTGCACCTTCACGGCTTTGACGTTCGAGTCCGGCCACGCGGCGAGGTACGCGACGCACGCTCGCACGGCTCCCTCGATCTGCGCATCGTAGCGAACGGGGACATGCGCCGGGCGAGCGGGGGGAGACGGGTTTTCGGGCGCCAATCTTGACTTCTCCAGATAGTCCTGTTCAGCCGACCTTCGCTCTGCATGCTTTGCGCTGAGGATCGTACGCAGCTTCTTCTCGAAGTCGGGACCCACTTCGATGCGATCGATGGTGTACGCGTAACTCATGAGGATCTCTTTCTTCTCAGCCGAAGTTCAGGCCGTAGCTCGCGTTGAAGTTGGTGCCGTCGTAGTAGATGGTGACGATGTCGACGGCCGCGGCCGTAGTCGTGAGCACCGGCGCTGCCGATCCGACCCACTTGACCGCTGCAGGCCACGTCACTGTACGGCTGCCGGTACCGTCCTGGATCAATCGCAAAACGAAGTTGGCGGGTCCGTTGGGCGCCGTGAACGTGAAGGTACAGTTGGCGGTGAGGGTGATCTTCTGTTTTTGCGCGGCCAGAAAGCTGATGGTGGCTGCGGCGCCGGAGTTGCCGTTGTCGAACTCGCCCTTGTAGGTCGCAGTCTTGACGTTGAGGAGATTGAAGTTCTTGGCGTCGAGGTCCTTGAGCAGACCTGTGAGATTGAGGAAAAAACTTGCGAGCGCCATCTTTCATCCCTCACGCGTTCGGCGTCGGCACGTAACGGACGATACAGAAACCTGCACCCGCACCGGGAGCGCCGCCGACCGTGACTTGGACCGGATCGACTGGAGTAAAGATCGTGTCCTGCTCGGCACTTTGCACGGCCTGCAACTGTGGATTGTTGTCCGTCGTCGCCATGAGCAGGTTCGCCGTCGTCGCATTGCCGACGGCGATCGTTGCGCCTGCGCTGTAGGGCGTCGTGATGTCGAGCCGACAGTCGAGAACAATCGAGTTATTGGGGATCGAGGTCGCGCTCGTCTGCGTAGCCGTCGTATTGATGGCAAACCGGATCACTTGTACCGCCCCCGCCGGCGTCGCTCCCTGCGTGCCCTGCGGTCCCTGCGCGCCGGTCGCTCCTTGTGCCCCTTGCGCTCCGGTCGCTCCCTGAGGTCCCTGGGTGCCCGTGGCTCCCTGCGATCCTTGTGCGCCCGTCGCTCCTTGTGCTCCTTGAGCGCCCGTCGCCCCTTGTGCTCCCGAGGCTCCTTGCGATCCCTGGGCACCTGTCGCTCCCTGAGCCCCTTGCGCCCCCGTCGCTCCTTGGGCACCCGTCGCTCCCTGCGATCCTTGCGCGCCCGTCGCTCCCTGAGCCCCTTGAGCCCCCGTCGCTCCTTGGGCGCCCGTCGCTCCTTGCGACCCTTGAGCCCCGGTCGCCCCTTGCGCTCCCTGCGGACCCTGGGTGCCCGTCGCACCCTGCGCGCCTTGGGCACCCGATCCCGTCGCGCCTTGCGCCCCCTGCGGACCCTGCGTGCCCGTGGCGCCTTGCGCGCCCTGCGTGCCCGCTCCCGTCGCACCTTGCGCTCCCTGCGGACCCTGGGTCCCGGTCGCTCCTTGCGCTCCCTGGGTGCCCGCACCGGTCGCTCCCTGCGCTCCCTGCGGACCCTGGGTTCCGGTCGCTCCTTGTGCTCCCTGGGTGCCGGCTCCCGTGGCGCCCTGCGCTCCCTGCGGACCCTGCGTCCCCGTCGCACCCTGCGCGCCCTGCGTTCCCGCGCCCGTCGCGCCTTGCGTCCCCTGCGGACCCTGCGTTCCGGTGGCACCCTGCGCGCCTTGCGTTCCCGCACCGGTGGCGCCCTGCGCGCCCTGCGGTCCCCGAGGCCCTTGCGGTCCGCTCGACCCTCCGCCGGTGTCGACCTGGATGGTGACGCCGTCATCGAGCACCGTCAGCTGGATGTCATCGCCCGAGGCGGTGATCTGGATCGTGGCGAGCGACCCGACGAAGCTCATGCCCGCGCCGGCGTTGATCGTGATCGGCTGCGCGGTGGCGTTCAGGCCGAGATCGAAGATCTTCCACCGATCTCCAACCGCGCAGAAGGTGCCCCCTGATCGGTTCGCGAACGACGGAGGCGTCGTCATCGTCTCGGGTTGCCCGATCAGGGCATCGACGCCGTAGCAGTCGTTACCGGGACTGAGGACGTGCGCGCTGGTGCCGTCGATCGCGCTGCCCACGCGTACCGGCGCGTACCCGTCCCCGTTGATCCGGTTGAGAGTCATGAGGTCCTCAGTGGCCGGTCGGACGCTGGACCAGGCCCGCGCGCTGGCACGGGGCGTTGCACGCCGCAAGGGTCCCACCCTCGAACAGGCACCCGAGCCACGGATCATGACCCGTCAAGAGCTCCGCGACGACGGCGTCGCTCGTGCCGGGCGCCAAGCACCCGGCGTCGACGAGCTCCCCCGTCACCTCGTCGCCGCTAAGTAGCGTCGGAGCGGGCGCTGGGGCGGGCGTGGGCGGCGTCGGCTTCTGGCACGAGGCTCCGATCAAAGCGCCTCCGAGCACGATCGAAAGGAGAAAGACGGCGCGGTTCACTGCGGCCACCCGGCTTTCAGACCCGCCGTCATGTTCGTAACGGCGTCGGTCTGCCGCTGCAGCGGGTCTCCTTGTAAGATCCCCTGGGTTCCCCACGCGATGGCCTGGTCGAGTGAGACCGCGGTGCCTGGCGGCGCCGGCGGCACGGGCGGCGGCGCCGGCGGCCCTGGGGGCGGGGGCGGAGCGGGCACCGGCTGCGCCTCGTTGAACGGGTCGTCGGAGTTGACGCCTCCGGGAAGTGCGTTGAGGGCTGCCGTGAACTTCGGTAGGGCGTTGCTCGCGCTGTCGCCCGTCAAGTTCGCGTAGAGCTGCGCGAGCGTCTGCTTGTCACCCCCCTGCACCATGTTTTGCGCGATGAGAGGCAGTGCGTGACCGAGCGACTGCAGCCACGAGAGAAACGCCATGCCACAACCGATCGAGTCGTAGTTCTGATCGGTCGGGTCGACGCTGTTGACGAAGTCGGGCATGCCGTCTTCTACCCACGTCGGCGCGCTCGCGAAGTCCCCGAGCGCATTCGAAGAGACAAGCATCGAGCACCACCGCGACAGCGCCTCACCCGTGGAGAGGCCGCAGAGTTGGCCGTTCATCGAGCACTCGGAGAGCTCCGCCTCGAAGAGCGCGCTGCAACGCATCGAGTTTCCATAGGAGACGTCGACCTCGATGTTCTGGCCGTCCGAGAAGCTGCAGCCCATGTGGTCGGCGCCACCCGTGCCGTCGGTTGGACCGTTCAAGGCGAAGAGGACGACCTGCACGTCACCGCCGGGGGTGCCGAAGAAGTTGTCGTTGAGCGCGCTCACGCGGTCGGCGTCGTTGACGAGGTCGGTCGCGTTCTGCAGGGCTTGCGCACCGAGCTTCGGGTCGACCCACACGACCGTGCGGCCGTCGGCCGACGTGCCCACGTATTGCGCGCCTCCGGGGAAACTCGGCCAACTCGGCTCGGACGGCGCGGCGCGCTCGGGCGTCTGAACGACGGAGGTCTTCTTCGGGGCAAGGCGCAGGGGTCGGCTCATGGGAGATCTCCTTTACGGCTTCTTCAAGTCGCGCATCGTCGGTGCTTCTTGCGGCAGAGGGGGCGGCGCCGGGGGAACGGGCGGGGGCGGCGGGATCGGGAAAAGCAGAAGCAAGGTCGCCAGCCACTTGGGCAGCGGCTTTCCTCCGAAGAGACCCTCGAACACCATCCCGAGCAGACCGAAGGTGAAGATCGCAACGCCCGCGCCGTGCCAGATCGCCGTGGGAACGGCCATACCCCCGATCACCGACTGCAGAACGCCGTAGACGACGCCGCACAAGGCGATGACCACCGGACGCCACCGGAGCGGGATCGGGATCGCCGAGCTCTCACTCGCGGCGTGCCAGAGCCAGAGCATGACGAGCGACGCCACCGCGGCCCATTGTCTCTGCTGGGTGAGACCGAAGAGGGCGAGGAGAGTCTGCAGGGTCATGGCTTTCAGTCTACCTCACGTTGGCTTCTGGTGCGGCTCGACCGAAAAGTGACGGTTGTTCCAGAGATCCCCTCCCGCCTCGAGCGCGGCGGGAACGATCCCGAACCGGTCGAGCACCACGGGCAGTGAGATCTGATCCTGCGCGGTCCACTGCGCGCACTCCACGTACCAGGCGTGACTCGCTTCAAGAACCTTCGGCGTGTGCCGGCGCGCGAGGATCCCTGCCGCCCAGAGGGGCAGCCGAGAGAGATGCTCGATCGAGGACGCCGCCTCATACGCCTCGATCTGGGCCTTGAGCGGCGCCCCGTCGTACTTGGGCATGGGCGCCGAAGCGAGGGCCTCGGCGTAGACGTCCGAGCGTTCCGGATGACGGAACATGGCCCAGTCGGCCGATGTGAGGGCCTCGATCGCGGCATCGAGCAGACCCGGATCGCGCAAGCGAATCGAACCGTCGAGATAGAGCGACTCGTCCGCTTGGCGAGGAGGGTGACACTTACGCCACTTGGCCTGCATACGCGGCGTTGTCTCAGAGACGACGGGTTCGACGACGACGCGCCACCCGGGCGCGTAGACGGCCGGGTCGTCGGTGAAAAGGAGCCACTCGGAGACGTTCGGATGCGGCCGAGGAGGTTTCGGCAGATCGTGGCTCCCGAAGATGGCGGAGTAGACGATCACGGGATCATCGCTCCACGAGCCAGACGGTTTCTCCCTGGTATCCCGTCGCCGTAGGGTAGTGGCGCCTGTCTACCGTTCGGCACGCGGCGAACGAAGTGTCGACGACCCGATGCGGGAGCGCGAGATCGACGACACCGAGCTCGGGAACGTCGCCGATGGGGCGCGACGTGAGACTCTCACTGTCGGGAGTGAAGAGGATGAGCACCAGGCGCTTTTCAAAGTGCGCCACGGCGTGAGAAAGGACGACGTACCAGTCGGGATTGTGCTCGAGGACGTGACGAAGAAGGATCCCCTCGGGACGCTGCGTTGTCGGCGACTCTCGCAAGTCGACGATTCGGTCGGCCCACCCTCCCGAACCGTCCAGGCCCAGGTAGCCGCCCTCGTGCATCTCGCGAAAGCGCGCGTAGCCGCAGCCCCAGTCCTCGATCGCGAGGCCCTTGAGCCACGCCTCGGCGATCTCATAGGTGAGGTGAGGACCGTAAGAATGCGTGAACCGAGCCGAGGCCCGGTACCACGGTTCCCACCGACCGACCATCGTGCAGGATTGTGTCATAGGGCTCACACGAGTTCGGCAGTGAGCGATCCACTGATCGCGATATTCACGGCACCACCCGAAGTCTGTAGCGCTTGCAAGCTGACGTTCTGACCCGCCGCAACGGGAACAAGTGTCTCACATGCGAGCGGCACAAGTGTTCCCGTAGGGATCGTGATCTGCCACTCGAGGATCCGTATGCCGTTGACCACGAGAAAGAAACCGACAGGGAGTGTCAAAGCGTCTGTTCCCACACTGAGCGAAGCTCGAATCCGGTAAGTCCCCGTGACATTGATCGTGAGGTCCGGATTCGCGGGAGTTGTATTGAGGGCCGTCCCGTTGCTTGTGAAGCTCAGCTGCGTGTCCGCCGAGGAAAGGGCATTGGTGACCTGATTGGCCGCGTCGAGCTCCCCGTAGGCAACGACGTTCTGCGCTCCCTGGGTTCCCTGCGCTCCGGTCGCCCCTTGCGCCCCTTGAGGTCCCGTCGCCCCTTGCGCGCCCTGCGACCCGCCCGAAGAGCCTTGCGGACCCTGCGTGCCCTGCGGACCCTGCACACCCGGGGTCGACCCTTGCGTTCCTTGCGCGCCTTGCGCCCCCTGAGGACCGACAGCTCCCTGCGCGCCCTGCGTGCCGCCCGATCCTCCCTGCGTACCCTGCGGACCCTGCGCCCCTTGCGATCCCTGCGGTCCCGCGGCACCGCCACCCGTCGGTCCGAGAGCGTCGTATTGCAGCGTCACCCCGTCATCCAAGACGGTGATCTGGTAGCCCGCGCGGTTGGCCGTGATCTGGATGAACGCAAGCCCCCCCACGAACGTCATTCCCGCCCCGGCCACGATCTGGATCGATTGCGTGGCCGCGTTGCCGTTGAGATCGAAGATCTTCCACCGATCACCCCACGAACAGAAGTCCACCCCCTTGGTGGGATCGACCCCGAACGCAGGCGGCGTCGTCAGCGTGACAGGGTGACCGAGCGCCGCCACAACGCCGTAGCAGTCGTTCTCGGGGTCGAGCACGATCGACGACGAGACGCGCACGGGCGCGTAGTTCGTGCTCGTTCCTCCGGCGCCGTGACCTCGATTGCGTCCCATGTCTTCTACCCTTCCGACAAGACGATCGTGAGCGACCCGCTCACCGTGAAGTTGACCGAGAAGCCGCTCGACTGCTCAATGGCCAGGGCCACGAAGTCGCCGACCCCAAGCGCGAGCAGAGTATCCAGCGCAACCGAAACCGTTCTGCTCGAAGGAATCGTGACGGAAACCTCTCCAAACTGAGGTACCACGCCGCTCTTGACGAACGACAGGGTCGCGTTGACCGTCGGACCATCACTCGAGATCGCCACGGCCGCCATGACGCGGTAGGTGCCTGCCACGCTGGCCGTGATCGTGGGACTCGAGGGGGTCGTATTGTGCGAAGTCCCGTTCGAGGTAAAGGCCACCGGAGCAAACGATCCCGAAGGGGCGCTCGTCACCTGCGCCACGGCATCGAGTTCGCCGTATGCGCTCGGGTTCTGCACTCCTTTCGGACCTTGCGCCCCCTGCGATCCCTGCGCCCCCTGCGGTCCTCGAGCCCCCTGCGACCCCGGAATCCCGATGGTCGCCCCTTGCGTGCCCTGCGGACCCTGCGTGCCCGTCGAGCCACCGGCCGGACCTTGCGCCCCTTGCGAGCCCTGCGTGCCTTGGGCGCCGGACGACCCTTGAGGACCCTGGATCCCCTGGCTGCCACCCGCTCCTTGCGCCCCTTGCGTGCCGCTCGCCCCCTGCGGCCCTTGAACTCCGGCGGGGATCTGATCGAGGCTCTCGTACTGGACCGTCAGACCGTCGTCGAGGACGGTGAGCCGGTAGCCCGAGAAGTTGCGCGTGATGAGCAGCGGCCCACCGCCGCCCGCGAAGACCATGTTCGCGCCGAGCGCGATCGTGATGTTCTGCGCCGCGGCGTTGCCGGCGACGTCGTGGATCTCCCAGCGATCGCCGGGCGAAGAGTAGTAGACGCCGACCTCGCCGTAGTCCAAGGCCGGCGGCTGCGGCTGCGGAAAGACAGCAGGAACAAGCGGTGCAGGAAACTTGGCGTCCGGCGTCGTCAGCGTGACGGGAGTCCCCATCGACGCGTTGACGGCGTACTCGTCGTTTCGCGGATCGAGCAGGACGGCCGCGTCGCTCACCCTCACGACGCGGTAGGTCGACTCGGTTCCGCCCGACGTCCCCGCCGGGCCGTAGCTGCGGTTACGACCCACGGTGGGACTCCTTGCTCATGAGGGCGTCGTATTCTCCCTGCGAAACGACGTCGATCGGCAAACTCGGCCCCCGACCCTCGCGCGCACGTTCGAGATCTGCACGAAACTTGCACTGCAGATCGACCGGAACGCTGCGCATCAGCGTCTGGTACGGCCCGTCGGCGCGCTCGGGCGCCATCCACTCCGGCAAGACCGAGTGCTGAGGACGATCGAATTCGAGATCCACGCTCGAGAGAACGAAGGGGTGGGACCCCGGACGCACGGGCGGCTCACTCGTCGACGCATAGACGTTCCACTCGAGGTACGCCCCGCTGTCGGTGTCGATCCACGCGATCCCGAAGACCTGCAGCACCTTGAAGGGTTGCGCCGCGCAGATCAGCGGCCACGTCGTCGAAAGCTCGATCTGCGCACGCAGTTCTCTCATCCACATGCGCACGGGCGACATGCGGTACGGCAGGGCCGACGGGGACCAGAGATCAAGCATTCGGGGGCGCGCTCGAGAGCAGGGGTTGGAGCTGCACGCCCGCGGCGTTGCCGTCGGGACCCATCGAAGGGCTCGCGAGCTGCACGACCGTCTGTTGCAGCTTCATTCGCGTCGCGCCCCCTGGCGCCTGCAGGTTGTCGAGGAACCCGACGAGGATCGCGCGCTGGATGCGCGAGACCTGGTCAGGCGCCGTGATCGGCAGCCCGTTTTCGATCGTTTTGGCGGTCGCCGCGACCTGCGCCGCCCACGCCGCCGTCGTCGCGTCGGGGTTCGCGAGGCCCACGACGCGAAGCACCGCGGCGTGCGGGGACGCCACGGGCGGTGGAGGAGGCGACGAGTGTGCGAAGGGCAGGGCAATGATCTTCGGACCGGGAGCCGTTTGATTGACGGCTTGATTCGCCAGGGCCGCCTGCGTGGCGGCGTCCGGCGGCGTGTTCGACAGCGCCGTCCCGACGGAAGGGTGCCACCAGGGCACGAGCGACGACAGAGGGACCTGCGCAATGAACACCTCGTAGGCGGCCAAGCCCACGAGAGCCCCCAGTGCACCAATGAGGAGGAGCGGCATCTACGATCCCTCTTTCTTCGGCTCGGTCGCGGCAGCAGGTACCTGCCCCGCGAGCTTCTGCGTCATCGCCACCTGTTCGCGCATCGTGCGGTAGAGATCCATCACGCTCGCCGACTGCGCGGGGCCGAGCACGGCCATGATCCCTTGCAACTGCGCCGGCTCGAGGGACCCAAACAGGTTCACGAGCTGCAGCGTCAGTGCGCTGTCGGAGAGGGCACTCTTGCTGTTGGTGACCAGGTGCTTGAGGAGGAGTGGGAGCAGAATCAAAAACTGCGCCCCGATCGCGTCCTTACGCGCTTCCTTGGTCTGCAAAAGCCGCATCTCGAGCTGGCGCTGATGGTCGCCGCTCTTCAACTCCTCGTAGGTGTCCAAGACGCGAGTGTGCATCGTCAGAAGACGGCGGTTGTCCGCGCGCAAGTCGCTGTTGTCACGTCGCAAGTCGCTGATGATGGCCTGGCTCTGCATGAGCGACATGTGCACCGAGATCTCGGTGTGCCGCATGTGCTGCGCGATGAGGCCCTGACCGTTGGGAGGCTCGGGGTCCTCGAAGTTCGAGACGCCGTAGGTCTCCCCCATCATCGTAAAGAAGAGACGCCCTTCCGGCGCGCCGCCGGAACGGAAGTAGAAGACGACGTAACGTGCGGCGCCGCGCAGCCCTTGCGAGTCCTCGCGCGCACGCTGCACGATGTCGGTCGCAAGGTGCTCGGGCCCAACGCCTTCGAACTTGTCCCACTCGCCCACGCGCGAATCGCCGGAGCCTGTCACCTGGGCGACCGTCACCTTGGAGAGCGGCCCGCCACCCATCGCGCGCGTCAGGAACGCTTCCACCTTCTCGCGGTGGCGTTCGTCGGAGTCCCCCGAGGCCATCGAAGGGCCGTCGGCCGGGACGATCTCGGCCTGATGAGCGCCGCTGGACCTACCCACGGATCACCTCGACCGAGTACGTGTACCCGCCCGCGTCGAGCCAGCGCTTCGAGACATCGAGCTCGCGCTGCGTGGCCACGACGAACGATCGCGCGCCAAAGCGCGGGTCGACGTACTGGACGGTCCAGCCGCGGGGAGGACGAGGCGCCCTAAGCATGCGCGTGCTCCCTCGGCTTCGGCACGAACGCGATCGCCGTCATCGCGATCGGCGAGAGGAAGTAGACGCCGGCGACGACGACCGCCGCGATCGCGACCCACTTGATCGTGCCCGACCAATCCACGCTCGGCGCGCCTGGCGTCCCCGGCACGGGCACGGGTGCCACGGGTACCGGCAGCGGCGGCGCGCTGCCGCACACGGTCTTGATCTTCGCCTGCCACGTCGGCAGCTGTTGCTGGATGGCGGCGAGCTGGTCGTAGTAGTCGCGGTACTCGAACGACTGCGTGATGGGGTCGAGCCAAGCCGTCCACGACGACTCGGCACTCGCGATGTTCTCGTGCACCTTGGTGTAAGTGCTGCGAAGCGCGTTCCACGCGGTCAGATCTGCCGGCGCCATCGCCGCGCATCCGGTCATCGCCTGCGTGTACGCCGCGACCGTGCCCCCAACCGACGCGTCGAGGGCATCGAGATCGCCGCGCGAAACAGGTGTCGAAAGCGCCCCCATGTGGTCGCCGACAATGGTGTCCGCCGCGTACGGGCGTGGGAGCGTGACCATCGTCACGCCCGGGACCATCTGTCCAACAATCGTCGGTTGCGCGAAAGAGGGAGGCATCATCCGGTCGCTCCGAGGTTGGTGACGACTTGACCAAGCGGAACGCGCGTCAACTCGATCGACACCATCGCTTTGGCGGCGGCGAGAGTGAGCGTGTCGGGCGTCGTCGACAGCGCCCAGACCAGACCCTGCGAGAAGGGCTTGCTTCCGGCCCAGTGAAACGAGACCGTCGTCGCCGCGGGCAACGCAAACGCCGCCTCTGGAATCGTGCCGTTGGCCGGCGGCGTCGTCGCTGAATCGAAGAACATGAGGTAGTCGGTCGCGCCGCCGGCCGCGACGTCGGTGTACGCGGAAAACGAGACCATCCGGGAAGCAACCCCAGGCGGGACGATCCCGTTGGTCGCCGCGCCCGGACCGAAGACGTTCGGGCCGAAGTTCGCGGTCGTCAGGCGCGTACCACCGGGCACGTCGGCCGAGATACAACCGCCGACCTGGGCACCGGCCGGCTGACCCGCGTTGACCACCTGCTCGACGACGACCCAGAGCCGGACGTAATCGCCCGTCACACACACGTCGATATGGTCGGAGGCGTCGATCTCGAGCGTCGAGATGACGTTCCCTGCCCCGTACTCGATGGCCGCGACGACGAGCGTGCCGGGAAGGTACTGCGCGACGTCCACGGTCACGGTCCAGTCCTTGACTTCGTCGACCGCGACGCGCGCAAGTTCGATCCCGCGCGTGCCGTCCGTGTCGCGGACGATCTCGGTGCGACCGAAGGAGCTCTTCTTGTCGTTGCCGAGGTAGGCGTTCTGTCGGACGTCTTGCGGCATGGCTTCACATCGCTCCGCAGGTGCAGACCCCGCTCGAAAGGATGTCCGGGCAGGTGCAACCGGTGTGAGCCCGCAGCGCGCCCACGCTTGCGACGGGCGCTGTCGGGCCGTTGCCGATGCGCGACGCCCACGCGCTCGCCGTCATGTTCTGGGCCTCGTCGATGCGTCCTTGGGCGATGAGGCGCACCGCGCGCGCCAGGCGCCCGGCCGGCGCGCGTAGATCTCCTCCCATCAGGAAGTACGCCTCGTCACGCGCTTGCGGGGGGCTCTCGCGCAGATCCGGGATCTGCGTCTGCAACGTGACGAGAGCCGCGGTGTCGCCGAGATCGATCGCGCGCAAGGCCACCGTCGAAAGCCGGTCGCCGCAGGAACTACGCGCGAGAATGCGTCCCGCGCTCCTCAGCTCGTTCGGGAGCTTACCAACGATGCCGGGCATGTCGCGCGCGCAGAGCCGAACCGCGGACGCGTAGACCTCCGACGCCCGCCCCGGGGGGACGGCGTCCGGGACGTCGAGCGGGCCGAGAACGGTTTGAACGATCACGGCAGACTAGTCCCTCTTCAACTTGAAGCCCGCCGCGACGAGGCTCGGCTGCCACGCGCACGGGACGTTGACCTCGGCGCCCGCCGTCAAGCGCATCATCGTCTGGCCGTCGGAGGCCATGAGGTGAGGGTTCAGGCGCGCGAGCGTGCCCACCTGATTGCGCGACCCGCCGCCGATCTTGGCGATCTGTTGGGGCCACGCGTGATCAACGTCGCGGTAGACGAGCACGCACCCGCCCGGGATGGCGGGCCGCGGACGAACCTCGCCGGGGATGTACGCCGCTCCCTGGCCGGCGCCGCCGTCCGACGGGATGCGCGGAGAGAGCGCCGCCGACTCCGCGATGGCCGCGTCCGCCATCGGGTGATTGAGCTCGGGTTGGGTGAACTGATTCGCCGGCGGATCGTCCGCGGCTCCTCCTTGTCCCGTCACCTGCGCGACGACACCGGCCGCCGCTTGCTCTTGCTGCGCAAGGAACCCCGCCCGCACTTGCAGCGCCGCCGCCGCCTTGGGGTGGGCGGTGGCGATCGACTGCGCGTACGCGTTCAAGGTCGACGACGTCGCACCCGGATCGGTGAGCGCCGCATAGAACGTCTTGCAGTCCTCGCCCGAGAGCGACGAGTCGATCGAGCTACACATCGCCGAGACCTCGATCGACGTTCCCGCGGCGGCCGGTTGAGCCGGCCCCGTCCCGCACACGGGCCTGGGGCCCGGTTGCTGCGCCGGCGGTTTGCCGCGCAGGCGCCACGACCGCTCTTGCAGGGCGTGCGCCGCGCACGACCACCCTTGCGAACCGAGCTGCAAGGCGAACGCATCCACCTTCGTCGGATCGGTCTCGTAGAGGATGAGAAAGAAGACCTGGCTTCGAAGGTCCTCCGGCAGCGAGGAGTCCAGAACGAAGGCAAGCTGGCCTGCCTGGCCAGCCTGCGTGCGACCCATCACCTTGTCGGTGACCCTCTTCCAGAGGTCCCGAAGACCGGGCATGCGGCTTGCCATCGGTTTCGATCGTAGCAGAGCCGGAGGCGGGGCGGCAGCGGCCATCTTAGAACCCGCTGGCGGCCGAGGTTAGAAGCGAAAACGTCGCGTAATCGAGTTGCCCGTCGACCCGAATCTGCACGCCCGCGGCGTGCAAGACGTTGGCGTTGGCCCACGTCTGGAAGGTGGTGAGACCCTGCGCGAACGTCGGCGAGCTCGAGGGGCTCGAATACTGCGCGTACGCCAGACCCGGCACCCTTCCCTTGGCGGCGAGATTGGTGAGCTGCAATTGCGCGTACGCCACCGCTCCCGGATCGGTGACGACCGACGTGCCGTCTTTGCCCGGAGGTACGAGGAGCAGAATGGCACCCTGAGGAACGCCGTTTTGCATCCACGACGCCGCGAGACTCGTGATGGCGGGCGGCACTGTGATGGTGACGGGGCCCGTGGGCGACGGGTAGGGAAGCTGCACGGCGCTGTTGTTCACGATCATCGCGACCAGGGTCCAGCTACCGCCCGGCGGCGGCGTGAGCAGAACCTGCTGACCGGGGGTGACCGAAAGCGACTGCAACCCAGGGGTCGCAGTGACGCGAAGGATCGCGCGCCGCGCAGCGCTCGCCCCCACGAGCGAAAGGGCCATCAGGCCCAGGACAACGACGACGGGAACGAACATGAGACTCTTCTCCTACCCTGGCATGCCGAGGTTCTTGCTCGGGTCCTCGATGTGCCCATCAGGGAAGAGGACTCGGATGTGGTACAGCGTGAAGGGACCCCACTTGGGACTGTTGACGAGCTTTCCCGTGACGTACGGCTCGGCGATCACGCCGAAGCGAAGCCGCAGCTCAGAGACGCGCCAGCACGCAAGATCTTCGCAGTCGCCGCCCTTGTGATCGAGCACGCTCGGCACGTCGCGCCAGTCGTCGCGCCCGAGCTCCTCGGGTTCGTACTTCAAGCCCGCGTCGTAGAGGAGCGGCGTTGACGGCGCGCTCAAGAGATAGAGCGAGTCGACCAAGATCAGCGAGTCGAGCAGGCTCCGTAGGATCTTGAGCTTGTCGTCAGGCCCGAGCGTATCGAAGCTTCGAAGAACGAACCGAGGGTCGTACATCAGAACATCGCCGTTCCGACGAGGGCGCCGGTGAAGGTGCCTCCCACGCCCGACAGATCCTTCATGAGCAGCGTCACGTCTTGCGCGACCTGGGCGGTGTCGAGCGACAGGCGCACCCCGACCGCGAACTCCTCGAACACCTGCGCCGGAATCGGCTGCGAGGAGAGGAGCTGGCTGCGATTGCCGACCTTGATGTCGACCACGGCCAGTCCACCGAAGGCCGCGATCGTCGACGGGATGACCAGGCGCTCGCCGCGAAAGAGCACCTGCGGCTGGCTCGTCACCGCCACGGTCGCACCCTCGCCGATCACCGCGAAGAACCCCAGAGCCCACTCGCGCGTCGATGTGTCCGGACGCTCGATGACCTGCGCATCGTTGCCGTAACCCGAGAGACCCGACCCGCCACGGTACGCCGGGAAGGCGCCCGGGGGACCCGTGACGTCGCCCGTGTGATCGAGGTTGCCCGCGTGATCGATGTCTCCGGTGTGCTGCCGCTGCACGTTCGCCGGCCAAAACGTCAGCCACCACGGCACGACGCGCGCCACCCGAATCTGCGTCGGGCGATGCGCCTTGGCTTGTCTCGAGAACGAGGTCTCCGCAGAGTTCATCGGTCGCTCCCAAAAGAAAGGGCCGCTCCCGCGCTCGCGCGAACGCGAAGGGGAGCGGCCCGCATCCTCACGACTGCGCTCTACTGCGCCGCCGTGCCGATGATCGCTGCAGAGAAGCTCGTCGCTCCACCGGCGATGTTGTTGACGACGATGGCCACATCCTGGGCCACCGCAGCCGTGTCCATCGACAGCCGCACGCCGACCGCCGTTTCGATGAACATCTGCGCCGGCAGGGAGTTGCTGTTGACCAGCTGGCTCCGGTTGCCGACCTTGATGTCCACGATCTGGAAGAACGGCGCCACGACGAGCGACGGAACGATCAACCGCTCTCCACGGAAGACGACCTGCGGTCGGCTGATGACCGACGACTCGCCGACCGCGAGCCCCGCCTGGAAGAAGCCCAGAGGGAACTCTCGCATGTCCGTCAGCGGCCGCTGGATGACCTGGGCGCTACCGCCGTAGGCCGTGCCGGGACCACCGCCGTACGCGGGCGCCTGGGCCGGGGGGCCCGTGACGTCGCCCGTGTGCGACATGCTCCGCGCCATCGCGTGGAACGCCGGCGACTGTTGAATCGCCTGGGCTGCGGCCGCGTACCCTGCCGGGGACGCGCCCATCATGTGATCGTTACGACCGGTGTAAACCCAGCCGGTGATCTCGGGGCCGCCCTGCCCCGTATGCGAACCTGGAAAAGGCCACATCTCTCTACCTCGTGTTTTCGCGTTTCGAAAAGGAACCGCTCGAGAGGCGCGCCCGGGGAAGGGCGTGAGAGATCCGCGTCGAGAAAACGGCTGTCCGTGAGCGCGCAAGCACCAGTGCGGCGCGCTCGAAGTTCTTTGGCGCTAGCGAGCGACCTCGGAGACGACGTACGTGCGACCGTTGTCCCCGGTGTGTACGCCCGGCGAGAATGCGCGCGGGCTGCCGCCGACGAGCTCCGGTCCGCCCTGGCCCTGCGTCGTCGTGCGGTTCGCGGCACCCCACGCGGCGCCGAGGCGCGCGGCGTAACCGGCAAGCGCACCGTGCGCGACCATCTCGGCATCGCGTTCGGCTCGTCCGGCCCAGCCCATCCACGCCGAGCCGTAGCCCGCGAGCGCGATCCAGAGGTCGACCGGGATCGACAGGAGCGTGACCTGCCCGGCCTGCCCCATGTTGGCGTTGACGTAGCCGAGCACGCCGGCCGTGCCTGCCACTTCCGCGACGTCGCCGATCTTTCGGATCGCGCCGTGGCCGCCGCCACCTCCGCCGCCGAAGCTCTCGCGCGTCTGGCGAGCGTTCTCACTGATCCGGTGCAGCGTTTCCTCGTCGATGAAGGGCATGCGTGAAGTTTCCGCGCCAAGAGCAGAAACGTCAAGCGTGTCGCGAAGTTGCGCGACGTCAAGGTGAAACTGGGGATGCACGGTCGAGGATCGGCCGTGGCACGATGGTGAAACTCGTGGTCCACTCTTCCGTGTGGAGCACAAGTGCATTCGCCTGCCGCTGCAGCAGGTCCAATGGCTCGAACAAGAGGCCAAGACGCGCGGAATCAGCGAAGGCGAGATCGTTCGGCGCGCGCTCGATGAGTTTCGCGATCGGAACAAGCGCGAGCGCGAAGGAGGAGAGAAACGGTGACCCACCTCTGGATCGTCATTCCTTTCGCATCGATCTTCGGGTGGTCCGCTCTTGCCTGCATGACCGCAGGCAGCACGGGACCCTCCGTAACGATCCGGCAGTGCGCGCGGTGCAGCACCACGCGTGTCGCAACCGAAGAAGATCAGGTGCGCTACGTCAAGCTCGGCTGCGTGCTGAATCACGAACCGGAGGTCTGTCAGCGATGAGTATCCGCGAAAACTTCACCCTGCTGTTGCAGCTGCCGGATCGCATCGAATGCGAGCAGGACACGATCGACGTCTACGCGGCGTTCGAGCGCGAAGCGAACGAGTACGTGCGCAAGCGATCGCCGCCGCTAGACAGCCGCGACGAGCGCTTCTTCGGGAAAGTGTTCTTCCCACGCTCGGCCGCGGGGTACCTCGAAGAGGCCGCGTGCACACTTGCAAGGGTCCTCGGCGCCTCACGAAACGGTCCTGAATGGGACAAGATCAGCGGCCGCGTACAAGACGCCGCCAGCGCCCTCTCGCAATGCAAGAAAGAGGTCGCCAAGATCCGCGAGGTGCTCGGTCTCAAACCCATCCCCGACGACGGCAACTTCCTCGACTACCTCTACAACCTCGGCGATTCCGTCTCGGCCGCCATCCACAAGAGCGTCGACCTCGGCGAAGCGCTGCGCGATCTGACCCGTCGCGCCGCCGAAAAAGCAGGCGCCAAGCCGTGACCGACGAACGCGACGCCCTCCTCGCCGAGCAGCGCGCGCAGATCGAAGACTTGCGCCGTGAGCTCGAACTTGCCCGCGGACAGCTTGCGCAGAAAGACGAGTTCACTTCCTCGAACCCCAAGGGCCCGCTCGTCGAGTTTCTGACGCCCTCGTACGTCGGCTGCAAGGCGGAGTACGTTCGTTCGCTCGTCGAGTCGATGCGCCTGCTCGCGAAAAACGGCTACCGCACGCGCACCGTCTTCGCGAGCGGCGTGTCGATCATCTCGAACGCCCGGACCTGGCTCTTCGGCCAAGCGGTCGAAGACGGCGCCGACGTGCACGTCATGATCGATTCCGACATCGGCTGGAACCCCGGTGACCTTCTCTACTGCGTAGAGCAGCCCGAGCCGATGGTGGTGATCCCCGTCCCCATCCGCAACGTGGACCTCGAGACGATGATCGACCGCGAGCGCAAGGTCGAAGGGATCCTCTTCAACGTGTGGCCTCAGGACATGAACGAACTGCGCAAACGCGAACAGAAGTCGGACCTGGTCCGCATCGACGGCGCTGGCGGCGCCTTCACCGTGATGAAGAAGGACGCCGCACTTTCCTTGATCCGCCACTACCCCGATCTCGAGGTCCGGATCTCCGCCGAAGAGAAGAGGAGCTGGGCCCTCTGGCACCCCATCCTCAAGGACAAGGTCGAATGGGGCGAAGACACGAGCTTCTTTCACCGCTGGCACCTGATCGGCGGACAGACCTGGGCTCTCGTGGGCTCGCCGACGAGCCACTCGGGAGAACTGGTCCTCGAAGGGCGTCTGCTCGAGAAACTCAACCCGGACCTGCCGGACGAATCGACACGCGTCTACACGGGGAGGTACGGCGGATGATCTCTCGACTGCGAGCCGCCGTCGTCCGTACCGTCAGCGACGCCATCGGCTGGCGCGCGCCATGGTGGATCCCGCGTCGAACGCTCGAATGGATCCGCGACAAGACGTGCCCGTGCGGACGGTACAAGTGGACCGCGGGCGGATCGCAGTGCGGAACATGTGGGCGGCTGCGATGAGGAGCGTCGTCTTCGCCTCGGCCGTCAACGACGACGCCGTCTTCGAAAAGTACCTCGCACGATCTCCCGACGTCGCCACGCAGGGTTGTCAGATCTTGCGCGGCGAGCGGTCGGCCGCAGGCGTGAACTCGATCCTCTTCGATTGCAACGTCAAAGTCTCCGCGCCGATCGTCGTCTACGTCCACCAGGACGTCTTCTTGCCCAAGGGATGGCTCGAGAACTTCCAACGTCAGTGGCACAAGGCCGACCTTGCCATGGTGCCCAGCGCCGTCGCCGTCGCCGGCATCTACGGCGTCAAGACCAAGAGCCCCGACCCGCACATCCCCGAAACGCGCGCCGGGCACCTGCTCGATCGCGGGCGCCTCCTTCACGAGCCGCACGGGCTGCCCTGCGCGGTCGACTCGCTCGACGAGTGTCTCGTCGCCATCGACCCGCGCGCGAAGATCTTCGTCGACCCCGCGCTCGGCTGGCACTTCTGGGCGACGGACTTGTGTCTGCAGGCTCAAGCACGCGGCCTGTCCGCCGTTGTCTTGGACGTCTACCTCGAACACTGGTCCACGCAGTCTCACAGCCACTTGCCGGCGTCCTACGCCGTGAGCCGAGAGATCTTCCGCAAGAAGTGGGGTGCGAGGTTACCGATCGTCACGCCGACCGAAAGGGTTTCGCCATGAACCTACAGCCGAATCCACCGGACATGATCTACTTCCCACTTCCTATCGGAAGAGGGCCCGTCACGCTCACGGGGAGCGACGTCACTCTCCTGGGGCGTCCCTCGCGCGCCTTCTGCGCCGAGCGATTCGTCGTATCGGCCCATCTCACAATCCCTCGCTGGCTGTTCCTGGTGCAGCGTCTCTTTCGATGGCTCTCGGTCCCTTGGCTTGTGCGTCGGTGGGACGATGAAGAAGAGCGCGACCAACGACGGATCGCCCTGATCCGTCCGGTTACGCTCCTCTATGCGTGGGTCACTTCGCGCGCCCAGCGCCGCGCCCTCGCCAACGTCTTCATCAAAAGCGTTCGTGTTCGAAACGAAGACGTTCTCATCGGCAGACTCATGCCGGTCCTCGTCTTCTCCCCCGACATCGCAGCCGTACGGCTCGATCTACCTACATGTCAGCCCAACGACTCGATCGAGATCGTCCTCTCAGGTCACGGGGGACCCCTCTCGATCGTCGCGATCGGTCGATCCGTCTAGCCGCCGTGACCTACCCGCCGACGATCTTTGGCCGCTCGCAGAGCCTCCTCGTGATCGGCGAGAAGGCGGCTCGCGCCCTCACGCTGCACCGGGTCGCTCCCCACGAGCTTCTCGAGACGCGCGCGCAAAGCGGTGAGGAGCGGTTCGGCCGCTTCGACATCGCCGAGCTCGAGGGCCATGCGAAGGGCGATGCCGAGATGAAAGTCGAGATGTTCGTCGGTCGCCTCGTGAGCCGCGAGGGCGATCGAATCCTCGTACGCTTCTGCGTTCGTCGTCATCGTCCACCTCCGAGAATGGCCTGCACGTAGACCGGGTTTGAGAGACCATGGGGTCGGCGAGCACGGCGCACCATCGCCACCGCAAGATCGGGCGAGTAGCCCCGCTGACAGAGTGCGATCGCGGTCACCAGACCCGAACGGTTGAAGCCCCAGTGGCAAGTCACGAGCACTCGGCCGCGATGCGCTGCGACCCGCGCCGCCGCCGGCGCCGCGCGGCGGTAAGCGTCGCGCGGGTTTTTCTCGGTACCGTCGTCTTTCAGGCCGGAGACGCGCACGACGACGATGCCTGGGAACGCATCGTCGGGCGGTTGATTCTCCGACGCGCAAAGGACGACCATCGAGAAGCCCGCGCGGCGCAGGATCTGTCCGTGCGGTGGCTCGGCGCCCTGGTAGAGGCCGGGCGCGACGCGGGAGACGGTCTCGTAGCCGGCAGGAGCGATCACGTGACGCCTCTGGCCTGAGCCATCTTGACCACGATCCCATCGAGGAGTTTTTCCTGTCCGGGAGTCAAGGTGGGATGACCGAATCCGATCATCTCACGCGGGTTGCCAGCCACGTCGTAAACGGAACCCGGCTCCCCGCGGTGATCGTGCTTTTTGATCTGACCTGCCGGCACGAGCTCGCCGCACACGTGGCAATGTCCGTCGAACTCTTCGAGTTGGACGCCCTTGTAAAAGTAACTCACTGCAGACGTCTCTCAGAGGATCACGAACCGATTGCCGCTCGCCTCGAACCGGTACGGAAGTTTCAGGGCTTCCTTGATCGCGACGAAGAGCTCGTCGCCGAAGTAGCTCTGACGGCTCGGGGCCACCAGGAGCTTGCCCATCGACATCGAGACGTACGGATCGTCGGCCTTGTCGAAGATGCGATCGGTGAGCTTCTTGCGCTGCTCTTCGGAGAGGTGGATCGCCTCGATCGTGAACTGGTCGTCGGGGCGAAAGTAGCCGTACTTCTTGTCGGCGGCCTTGGCTTTGGTGACGACGTCGGGGACGAAGCGGGCGCCCTGCACGTGCAAGCCCGCCCGCTTGTACACGTCGATGACCCGGTTCGCCTCGCGCAGCTTCTCTTCGCAGGCCCCACCGCTTCGACGAAAGAAACGAGCCGCTTCACGCTTGCGAAGACGGTGTGTGTACGTCAGACCGCCAATACCCTCTGCCGGTCGGCGCGCTCGATCTTCAAGCTCATGGGGACCTATTCCCTCCGCCTGCAGTTTGCGTGCGTCCTTGGGATCGAACCCGTGACGCTCAAGGATCTCTTTCATCTCGGAGAGCTCTCGTGAACGACTTTCCGATCGAACCGACCGCACCGCGCAACCGCATCCCATACCCCCAGGATACGCCCAGCCTGGGGAGAGAGCTACTACCCGCCCCAGGGCAGGTAGTTTCCGCGGTGCTTCGAACTCTTCAAGACCTGCATACCGTCCCGCCCGACGCTGTAGACGCGCAGAGGATCCGGATGGTGCGCCACGCTGCCCGCCACGTGAACGGTGCCCCAGTCGAAGACGCGATGGTCGTGACCGCAGAGCACGTGGACATGCGGCCGCTCCGAGAGCAGGGCGCAGAGCGAACGCCGATCCATCAGACCGTCGATCGCCTGCAGCGGATGGCCCTGCGGACCGTGGTGCATCGCGAGGATCGTCGTGCGGCGCTGACGCGTCGCGCGCTCGATGGCGCTCCCCTGGAACCCTCCCACCGCGCCGAGGGCGGCAGGCTGCGGAAAGACGCGCGTGTCCACGGGCAGAACGATCGCGTCGCCGAGGTCGACCGCGCGCATCCCGAACCCCACCAGGTGCCCGTCGTGATTGCCCGGCACGATGGTCGCGCGCCCGAGCCACCCTGTCGTCAGAAGCGCTCGATCGAGCTCGCGCACTTCCTCCGGTCGCCCGTCGCAGGTCAGATCCCCCGTGATGACCAGGTGATCAAGGTCCAGGCGCCGGCACTCGAGGAGCAAACCCAGGAGCTTGGTCGTGCGCTGGGGCTTCTTCGGCGACAGGTGCAGGTCCGAGAGATGGCCGACGGTGCTCATGCCGCCGCTCCAATCGTGCGGTCGAGGGCGGAGAGAAGCTCGCGGTTGTCGTCGTGAGGCGTGCCCGCGGCGAGCTCGCGCCGGTAACGGGGCAGCGCGCGCAAGAAGTTGCGCACGAGCTCCGGCGTCATCGCTTCGCCGCTACGACCAATGCCGAGCGCTTCCACGAATCGTGCGTTCGAGAGTTGCTCTCCCTGTCCCGCGAACGGCACGGCGAGCACCGGTTTACCGAGGGCAATCGCTTCACTCAAGAGCGTGAACCCCGCTCCCCCGACGACCGCCGCCGAGGTCGCCAGATCCCGTGGGAAGCCCAGGGGATCGTGTCCCATGCACGTCACACGACCCGAAGAGAGCTCCCGATCGATGCCCCAGAGGTGTACGTCGACGCCGATCTGAGAGAGTTCACGCACACGCTCGCGCGCGTCCGCCTTGTCGTTGAAGTAGCAGGTCAGGTGATCGCCATCCCGGACGTTGCGCCTCTCCGCGAGGACTTCCGACCGCACGATTGGCGCATGCAAGGTCGTCCGCACCTTGGAAATAGGAGCCCACGCGATCGTCGTCACGAAGTAGTGGTCGGCACCCGGCACCATATGATCCACGGCCAAGCGCATCAGTGCCCCCGGCGCCATCCTCGGTGGCAGCTCGCAGCGCGTGAGAAACGCGATGTTGTCCACCGCCAGGAGCGGCAAGGAAAGCGCCGACGCGTAGCGCGCCGTGAACGGTTCGAAGTCGCTGATGACGACATCGGGTGGCGGCGCAATGCGCGCGGCGAGCGAAAGGTGACACCACGGCGACAGAGCCCACTGCTTGACCGCGTTGTACGCGATGGTCAGCGCAGGATCGACGCGGTTGCCGAACATCACCGTCTCGAGGCCCGCCACCTCGTACACGCGATCGGGGTAGCGCGCCGCGATCGCGTCGAACGCGCGGCCGCGCGCGCACACGAACCTCAGATTATGACCCTGGTGCGCCAGGTGATCGGCGACGACGAGGCTGCGCTGCGCGTGCCCCATCCCCTCGCCGCAAACGCCGTAGAGGATCCTCACGAGCTCTATCGTAGCGCTAGTCGGCGACCGTGACCGCTTGGCCGGGCAGGTAATAGCTCACCCACTGCGCCAGGTTCCACTGCGTGAACGCCGCCGGCGCGGTGGTCGTCAGGTGCGCCAGGCCCGGCACGTACCGCGTTCCCGCACGCGGCGCCGGCGCCGTGGACACCAAGACACCGGTGTTCACCGAGACGGTGCGCGCCGGCGAGTAGCTCCCGAGCACATTCTTCTGGCCTGGACCCGGCGGAGCCGCCGAGAGCGTCTGCCACGGTGTCATGACCATCGGAAAGAACGCGTAGTAGACATTCGGATCGACGCCGCCCGTCTGCGACCAGTAGCCGCCCGACCCTTGATCCCACGTCGGAACGATCGGCAACGTCGGCGACATGCCGTCCGGCGCGATCCCAAGCGGCGGAACGTAGATGTCGGCGGCGGGACCCTGGCGCGTCGCGTTCCACATCGCGACGACAGCATCGACCACGACGTCGTAGGGGACCGAGCTTTTACAAGCCATCGCGCTCGCGGCGTTCGTGCAGAGCGCTCCCCAGGTGATCTGTCCGAACGATCCGGGAAAGTGCAGGGTCACCGGCTTGTCGAAGTTGTTCTGGATCGTCTCCGCCGTCGGTGCCGGTCCCTGGTAGCTGCACGGCGGCGAGTCACAATCGCTCGCGCTGATCCCGAGCGTATGAAAGAGCTTCGCCGTCGGGCACGCGAGCGGTTGGGCGATCTGGTAGAGCACCTCGAGCGCGCTGCCGAGAATCGGACCCACGCCGGGGATGAGGCAGAGCCCTCCCGCGATGACCGAGACCATCGCCTGCCGATCGCTGGCGCTGGTGGGATCGAAGCCGTTGGAGACCAGGGTCGCCGCCGCACTCGCCCCGGCCGCAACGCGAGGGTTACTCGCGTCGACGCCCGTATTGCTCTGCACCCAGGCGCTGCCCTGAGCCCCGAGTCCCGAGACCTTGCCGTTCACGTAGGAGGAGAAGCTCGCCGAGATCCCCGAGTCTCCCGTCTGCGCAGAGAAGCCGACGTGCGCCCGACCCGCGCCACTCGCCACAAACGCCGAAGCCCGCGGGTACTTCGCCGCGGAGAGGATGTGTGCGAAAGCCGATCGCTTCGTCGCGTCGGATTCGGTCGCCACCGCTTCGCGCGCGGCCTTCGCGACCACGAGCGGGATGCCTGGGTCCAAGCCCGCCGTCCAGATCGATCCGCGCAGCGCATGATCGAGCGCGAGCCCGACGATCGGGACGAAGGGAACAAAGCCCCAGAGGATGAGGGGCACGTTACGCCGCGGGCCTCAGACCCGGGACCTCGATGGGCTTCTCCGCCGGCGGCGGCTTGCCCTCTTTGAGAGCCTTCTTCTTGGCTTCCTCGGCGCGGCGTCGGTCGGCGCGCTCCTGGTCCTTCGGCTTGCACTGCGCAACCTTGGGCTTGGCTTCCGGCGGCACGGTGCGCGGATCGCATCCGCACCAATCGACCTTACCGCCCTTGTCCTTGCCAGGGTCTTTCGGATCGGCCTTGGTGCAGTCCTTCGGCCTCCCGAGGTAGTACCCCGCGCCTCCTCCAACCGTGAACGCGATGACCAGGTACCACCACGGATAGCAACCCGAGAGCGGCCCGCCTCCCCCCGGAGCGGCAGCGTTGTCGCCCGACGGGCATGGCGGACACGCACCCGGCACCGTGATCACCTGCGGCGGTGGACAAGGCATCTGCGGCGGGCACGGACCTGACGACGGCGGACAAGGTTGCGGCTGCGGACACGGCGCGCAGCGCGGCGCCACGGCGCCCTCGAGCGTACTCGGAGGGCACGGTTGACCGGGCTGCACAAGCGCGCCCGGAATCGGCGGCGGATTCGGTTGACCGGTGGGGACCAGGTGTGCCAGCCCCGGCACGAACGTCGCGCCCGTGATCGCGTCTTGCCGCCAGAGCTGCGGCCACGGCGCGCCTTGCGTCACCGCGCGAAAGAGGCTGTCGGCGCTGATCTTCGGCATCGGAGATCTCCCTTACCGACGTGCCGAGTGAAAGCTCGCTCTTGCCTGCGAGCCGCGCGGACCGTGTTCCTCCTGGTGCTTCTTGACCGCGCGCGCCCCGAGCGCTCCCGCGCCTCCGACGCCGAGCGCGAGCAAAAGCCAGTGCCACCACGCCCACCCTCCACCGCTGCTCGGCGCAGGCGATGGTCCCGGAGAAGGACCGGGCGAAGGACCGGGCGAAGGACCCCCTCCACCCCCGGGGATGTTCGGAGCCGGGACGTTTGCACCAAGTGTCGCGGCGAGCGCCTTCGCGGTGTTCGGACCGTACAGGCCGTCGACGCCGTTGGACGCGTGATTGGACGCAGGTAACGCGTTGCCCGCGTCCACGTACGCCTGCTGAAACGCGAGGACCGTCGGATCGCTCTGCAGCTCCGGCGGGACGCCTTGATCAAGGCGCGCCGAGAGGGCGGTGGCGGCCGCGATCGACGCAGGCGTCGTCTGCGCCGTCACACCGGCGTCCGTTGCCCCGGTGTGTGAGCCGTACCCGGGAGGAGGAGAAACGTGCCAAGATTGAACAACGTGCGGCTGGGCCATGAGTCAGATCCTGCCACCAAGGCGGGATCTTGGCTAGGGGACGCGAAAGATCACGTCCCGAGGTGCCGCCGAACCTCCGCTTCCGACCATCCGAACGAGGGAGGCGGCACGCGAGAAAGCGGTTCGTCCGCAGGCCGAACGACGTCCTCCCAGGGCAGGTCAGCGCGCAGCCAGAACGTCGGCACACCGGTCTTCCACGCCTCGCCGCGCGGGCTCTCGCGCACGATGAGGTCGATGATGGCATCGCCGATCCGGTCGCGCTTCTTCTCGAGTTTCTCGAGCCGATTCTTCTCCCCGCGGCTCGCCCAGCTCCGGGCTTCCCGTTCGCTGCCGTACTTGATGCTCTGGGTGATCGCTTCATTACGAGCGGCGCCGTACGCGGCGCGATATTGCGCACGTAGAGTGTCGAAGCGTGCCTTGCCCGAAGAAGCCCGGACGGAACGTGCGGTCTGCCGGCGGCACGAAGTGAAGCGACCTCGATTCGTGCGACAGACTCGAGGCATAGCTACTCCTGACCCGACCGGTACCGGTCGGCGAGCTCCTTGGCGAGCGACTCTCGCGTCGCCTTGTTGAACATCTCCGGGCCCCCGCCGAACTCCTTGCGGTACCGCTTGCTCGCGGCATCAACCCAGTACATCCAGAGCTGCGGTGCGCGCGCGTGGTCGTAGGTCCCGTTCTTGTGCCGGCGCTGGATGTTCGCGAGGATCGACTTCTTCTGATTGTAGAGCTCGGAGGTGTTCTCCGCGTAGAGATCGAGCTCGTGCTTCGCGTGCTCGCCGACCTCGCCGCCGCGGACGACGCGCGCGGCGCCTCCACCACTAAGCCCCAGCTTCTTGCGCGCGGCGATGTCGGTCGGCGCCGTGCCGTGCTGCACGCGTTGCCAGAACTCTTGGGTCGTCGCGGCGTACTTCTGCTGTCGGCTCGATCCTTCCGGATCGAGACCGAGCGCGGCGATGAGTTCCGCTCGGCTCGGAAGCGATCGACGAACGGTGCGCGCGGAACCCACCTCCTTCGGCCACTTCTCGGACTCGTTACGCCCGATCCAGACCCCACGATCCGTGAACGCCGCTTCGTCGCCCAGTCCCGCAAACGAGATCGCCGCCGCGGCTGCCTGGTCGTACGCCTGAGGCGAATCCACTGCCCTCTCGAGATGCGCGGGAGCGCCCACGTACTGCAACGAATGGTGACGGCCGTTTGCTCGCAGGACCGCCCTGTACCGGTTGTCGGAGTCCTGCCACGTGATCTGAACCCTGACGTTGCCGGAGTACCTCGTAGCCATCGTGCTTTCTCCTCACGCGTTGGACGCGCGATGCGCCATTCAATTCACGGCTTTCCCCGCTCGATCGTGTTCTTGAGCCGCGTCGCCGTGTCGTGGCTTTTGATGTCACTCACGAGCACCACACCTGTCCGAAGGTCGACAATCCGATAGGTCTGGCGGCAGCCACATTCCCCGGGTTTTTCAGGCTCGATCTTCAAGCTCACCGCGACACCACGAGCACAAGTGTCCAGCAAACCGCGGCCGACGACAAGCCGTCCGCGACCGACCCCAGGGCCATGCGTGCCAGCGGCGAGGCCCAGGGCAGGGCCGCCGCCGGCCCCATCGAGGGAACGAGCAAGCTCCAAAAGAGCCCCACCCAGAACCCCGTGCACATCGCGCAGCGCACCAGATCCCCGAGAAACTCACTCTTGCGCCCCACCGCCGCACGCCACCACTCGAAGATCGCCGACTGCGTCAGAACGACGGTCGGCCCGTAGACGAGCAGAGCCCAGATCGTGATCGCGACCATCGAGTGAATCGATTACCACGCTCGCTCGTCCCATGCCCGTGAAGTCCAAGAAGCCCACCATCTTGTCCGCCGACCCCGAAGTCCCCGAGCTCGAGATCTACGAACCCGACTTCTACGTCGACAAGTTCCTCATCGAGCCCGTGCACGAAGTACGCGACCGACGCTTGCTGCACCGACTCTGCACCGACATGGCGAAGAACGGCTGGACGGGGCGGCCGCTCCTCGTCGAAACCGTCCGCGGCGGCTGGCAAGCGTGGACCGGCAGTCATCGCACCTGGGCCGCGCGCCGCGTGCGGCGCATCGAAGAGATCCCGATCGTGCTCATCGACAAGCGCGCCTACGTGCGCGTGCACGGGCGCCCGGTCCGCAGTTACCTCTCGGACACCTGCGACGACGAGGACCGCCTCGGACGCTTCCTCGAAGCGGGCGACGACAAGGCCGCGCTGCTCATGGCTCGCGAATGCCACATCGCAGACGGGGATCGCCTTCTGCGAAGACAGCCGCGCCGGGCCGCAGATCCCGAGGTCGTCGGGATCCGAGCCCTACGCGAGAAGTGACCTACCGGCGGCCCTTGCGCCCCTTGCGGCACTTGGTGAAGCGGCCCTTCTTCTTTCCACTGCGAATGCGGCAGCGCCGCTCGATCGGTGCGTTCATGGTGTTTTCTCTCTTGTTGGGGTCAGGCCGTGGTCCTGCGACGGTAAGGTCGCTCGGAGGGTGGCCATCGAGAGAAGCCTACGCGATAGGGCTTGATAGACGCAAGTTTCAGGTCCGGAAGCCCGCGCAGTCGCAGTCCAAGCAGATCCCCGCCTTGTGCTTGCGCTTAGGATGGTCGCACGTCTTGCACAACGCTTCGAGCGCACGCACACGACCCTGCCGGCGCGCGAGCTCCTCTTCTGCCCGTCGTAAGAGTTTACGCCCCTCGGTTGCTGCGTGATCCGCCGCCGACACGGCCGCGGCTTCCGCGACACGACCAATCGCGCTAAAGAAACTCTCGACGACAGGGTGCGGCCGACGATCCATGGCGATCAGTTTGCCACACCAGTACACTGGAGGGTAGGAGGGCGGGACCCGTGCCCACGCAGTACGACTGGCGAAAACACGTCCGAAAGAGCCATGAACGAAAGGTGGCTCGCGAAGAGCTCCTCGACCTGGAAAAGGAAAAGACCAAGCGCGCCCGGGAAGCGACGAAACGCGCGAAGGTCAAGCTCGCCCAGACCCAAGCCCAGCTCGAAAAAGAGCGTACCCGCGCCGAGCGACAGGCAGCCCGAGCCCAGAGCGCCGAAACGCGCCTGCTACTCGAGACCCAACGCGAGGCCATGCACCTGGCCCATCAACGCGAGACCCAGCACCGCCGCGAAGTCGAGGCCCGAGAGCGCGCGGAAGAACAAGAGATCGCAACGCCGCAACCTCGACGCGCGCCGCGCCGAACCGCCGCAACCGACCTACCTGACTTCCCGACCACTCCCGAGCTGGATCCCATCCCCGAGATCGGGTCCTCGTAGCCGACAACGAATCGCTCGGGTAAGGTAACAAAACCCCATGCCGCCCGGCCACCCGCCGCCGCTGCCCGACAACCCCCTGGTCGTCGCTCGGCGCGCGGAAGCTGCAGTCGCCCAATTCGGCGTCCGGCTCTCAAGCGCAGAAGGCAAAGCACACGCAGCGGCTGACCACGCCGCGGCAACCTACAAGGTCACGACCGAGCTTTCTGGCCGG
>Ga0210394_10000865_pt1 | contig 55399 bp, 52 predicted proteins | sample IncBWC12MmetaG_FD_160121 | JGI IMG/M metagenome (GOLD analysis project Ga0210394, IMG submission 160121) | Forest soil microbial communities from Barre Woods Harvard Forest LTER site, Petersham, Massachusetts, United States - Inc-BW-C-12-M | ecosystem: Environmental > Terrestrial > Soil >...
CGGCCGCTGGTCGAGCAGTTGAAGCCGGTGCGCAACTTCTTCGGGCGAAGGCCCGATGCGAGTCGCGCGAATCACACGCGCCGAGAATCGCGGACAAAGCGCAGGCTCTTCGACGGTGATAGGGAAGGGCATCGTATCCACCGTAGCCGTGGAAGAGCGGCCCTTTAGGGCCGCGTCAGGTCCATTCGAAGTCGCGGCTTTAGCCGCTGAGGGCAGCTTCGGCTTGAGCGCTTTCAGCGGCAGATCATAAATCGCCGCGGCCTCCCGCGCCACGCCGTAATGATTCATCGCGTCAGGACGATTGGTCCCAATCTCCATCTCGAACACGGTGTCGGCGCCGGTTCCGCTGATCCCCTCAACCGAAATCCCAACGTTGGTCAAGTCTTCAGCGAGACGGTGGTCGTCGACCGTGAGATCGACGAAGTCGCGAATCCATTGTGGAGAAAGTTTCATTTTAGGTCGATTGTTTCACCCGGATAGAATGCCTGGCGTGGGCCTTCGTAGTGTCGCGCAGCACCATTCCATTCCATGGAGCAGTTCCTCGCAGCGATGTGGATGTACGAGTTCCACTCGCTTACAAAGAAACTCTGAACAAACGCGTCGGCAGGAACCGCGTCCAGTAATTTCCTTTCAATCGTCTTCGTAAATTCTGGAATCGACCGCGTCTCGTAGCTGTCCACAATCCACAGCTCGCGAGGCGATTCGAAGTCGTAGCCAGCGGCTGAACTTGAAGGATCGATAGCGAAAAACAGAACGCCGGATATCTCAAGCTGCGCATCGCGAACGTCGTCCCTTTGCTCGCGAGGACCATCCGGATCACCCACCTTCAGCGACATGTTCAGACGGATCGTTCTGCGCTCGTAGTCGATCGCAAAAGTTTTGAGCGCAGAGTCGTGGAATCCACTCGGCAACGTGTTGGCGAGTTCTTCGAGAGTCATTACTTACCCAAACTGCTGCAAAAACCGCACGTCCCCCTGAAAGAAGTATTGCAGATCATCCACGCCATATTTCAGCAGCGCCAGACGGTCCACGCCCATGCCGAACGCGAATCCCGAAACTTTCTTCGGGTCGTATCCGTTGTCCTTCACGAACTCAAACACGTTGGGATCAACCATGCCGCAACCCAGCACTTCGATCCATCCGGTCTGCTTGCAGGGACGGCACCCGTCTGCGCCGCGCTTCCCGCTGCCGCCGCAGATGAAGCAAGTCACGTACAACTCCGCGCTGGGCTCGGTGAAGGGGAAGAACGACGGCCGGAAATGCGTCTTCACCGACGAGCCGAACAGCGCTTTCATGGCGTGATCGAGAGTGCCCTTCAAATCCCCGAAGGTGATGTTGGTGTCGACGGCGAGCCCTTCGATCTGATGAAACATGGGCGAGTGGCTCGCGTCCGGCGGATCGTTGCGATGGACTGTGCCGGGAATGACGATGCGAATCGGCGGCCGCATCTTCTCCATGGTGCGAATCTGTACCGGAGATGTGTGCGTGCGCAGCAGCAAGCGCTCGCGCTGCGGCTTCGACTGCTGGCCGGCGATGAACAGCGTATCCTGTGTATCGCGCGCGGGATGGTTCGGCGGAAAATTCAGCGCTTCGAAGTTGTAGTAATCCGTCTCGACGACGGGGCCTTCGGCGACGGAGTAGCCGAGCTTCTGAAAGACGGAAACGATCTCGCGCCAGGTCTTCATGACGGGATGCTCGGCGCCGATGGGGCGGCGCACGCCAGGGAGAGAGATGTCGACGCGCTCGGATTCCTGGCGACGATCCCTAAGTCGGCGATCAAGCTCTTCATCGTCGGGCCTATCCCAAACTGGTTCGGTCACGGATTCGGTTTGATACGCGGCGTGCGTCTGATCAGATCGAAAGAGCCTATCTATGCCCTGGTTATCTTGGTTCACGGTCCCCGCAAACTGTCGACGGGCTAGATTCTCTTTCGCGTCGTCTACCAGTTCCGTGATCCGCATCTTCAGCGCGTTCACGTGGAAGCCGGCGACCTTCTTCGCGTCCTTGGGCGCACCCTTCAGCCACAGATCATTAATTTGTGTGAGGATTCCGTTCTTGCGCGCCACCCAGCGGTCGCGAAACGACTTGAGCTCCGCATCGTTGTGAACCTCAGCCGCTTCCGCCCCGCACGCACCAATGCACTCGCCGACAGCCTTCTCCAGCGCTGCCGCCGAATAGTCCGTTAGTTTGGGAACGGTGTAGGCCACGATCACTTGCTCTACCGTGTCTGCAATGCCCTGTCATCCTGAGCGCGCAGTTTGCGCGAAGGACCTATGCAACTTCCGGCGGAATGCATAGGTTCTTCGCTTCGCTCAGAATGACAAGGCAATGACGATTAGTTGGACAAGAAGTCAGGTGCTCCGGAAGCCGCCCTACGCTGCGCCGCTGATCGCGCCCTTGGCTTGCGTCGCCAGGCTGGTAAAGCCTGCCGGATCTTTCACCGCCAAGTCCGCCAGAATCTTGCGGTCCAGTTCGATGCCGGCAACCTTGAGGCCGTGGATGAACTGGTTGTAGCTCATCCCGTTCAGCTTGGCGGCGGCGCCGATGCGTACGATCCACAGCGAGCGGTACTGGCGCTTGCGCTGCTTCCGTCCGGAGTAGGCAAATTTCAGGCCGCGCTCGACCGCTTCTTTCGCCGAGCGGTACAGTTTCGACTTGGTGAGGAAATATCCGCTGGCGCGCTCTAATATCTTTTTGCGCTTGGCGCGGCGTTTGGTTCCGCGTTTTACACGAGGCATGGTGGTTCTCCTTTTTAGTTTCTACGTACTGGCGGCTGGAGGTAAGGGAATCTGGCCTCTTCACACGCCCGGCGGACTGCGTCCGCAGTGGTTAGTGGCTAGTTGTTAGTGGTCAGCAGAACCTTCTTCGCAGGGACTGACCACTAATCACTAGCCACTAACAATTTTTATTGGTACGGAATCATGCGCTTCACTTTGCGCAGATCGCCGTCGCTGACCAGCGCCGGCGATCCCAGATTCCGTTTGCGTTTCTTGCTCTTCGACGTCAGGATGTGACGCAGGTGCGAACGGCCCCGCTTCACCTTCCCCGTCGCGGTTAATTTGAAGCGCTTGGCAGCGCCTTTGTGGGTTTTCAATTTCGGCATAGAGTCCTCAAAAAACAGCCGTCAGCTTTCAGCCATCAGCTGTCAATTTTTTCAGTTCGTTCTCGCAGGATGTCAGATGACCGCTCAGGCGAGATCTTGTGATTCAAAAAACAGATCTGTCATTCCGAGCGCAGCGAGGAACCTGCTTTTCCTAAGACGCGGGCTTGGCGACCTGTGCCGGAGGAGCGCTCGGGCTGGGCGCACTTTGCACCGCAGCCTTGTGCTTTTCTTCCCGCTGCTTCTCTTTCTCTCGTTCCTTCTCCGACTTCTTCGGCGCCAGAATCGCGTGCAGGGTGTTGCCTTCCTGCCGTGGACGGAACTCGACGATGCTGTGCGGTTCCACGTCTTTGATCAGCCGCTCCAGAATCTGGCGTCCCAGCCCGGTGCGGGTCATCTCGCGGCCGCGGAAAAAGATGGTCGCCTTGACCTTGTCGCCGTCATCCAGAAACCGCAGGACGTGATTCTTCTTGGTCTCGTAATCGTGGTCGTCCACATTGATGCGGAACTTGACCTCTTTTACGGTGATCGTCTTCTGGTGCTTCTTGGCTTCGCGCTCTTTCTTTTCCTGCTGGTAGAGATACTTCCCGTAGTCCATGATGCGGCACACGGGAGGCTGCGCGGTGGGCGAAATCTCAACCAGGTCCAGATTTTTTTCGCGGGCTTTTTTGATGGCTTCGTAAGGCGGCATGATGCCAAGCTGCTGCCCTTCGTCGTCAATCACGCGGATTTCGCGCGCCCGGATACGATCGTTCGTGCGGATAAAACGTTTATCGATACAGTCCTCCGTGTTCTAAGCGACTGAGAATAAAGAATTATAGCATGAGGGATTCCACGGATGCGCCCAGTTGCGCGAGAATAAACGGAAGAAACCCCCTCCGTAGAGACGTGGCGAGCTACGTCTCTACAGAGGATTCCGATACGGCGAGGTCCTAACTCCATGTGCAGAAACATCAAAACGCTCTTCAACTTTGATCCGCCGGTTACCGACGACGAAGTTCGCGCGGCGTCCGTTCAATTCGTCCGCAAGATCAGCGGCTTCAACAAGCCATCCAAGGCCAACGAAGCGTCATTCCTCGCGGCCATCGACGAAGTCGCCGCAATCTCCATTCGCCTACTGCGCTCCCTTGAGACCACCGCCCCGCCCAAGAACCGCGAGGAAGAAGCCGCTAAAGCCAAAGCCCGCGCCGCAGAACGCTTCGGCACTTAAGGCAGGGAATTCACCATGCCCGCCGGAAGTCGGCATCGGAGGAATTTCGACCTCACCAGTTGAAGTTTTCTGCAAGCCATGCAAATATCATCGTCGCTCACAGCCTGCCTCATGGGATGGAATCGACATGGAAACCCTTTTGACCAAGGCGCAAAAGCTTATCGCCGTCGTACTGGGGGTGCTGCTGATCCTGGTTGTAACCCTTTCCACTGTGCATCTTGGTTTCCTGATTGCACAAGAGATCTGGAAGCCTCCCCGGTTTCTCATCCCGGTGCAAGGCCTCCTCGATATCTTCTCATTTTTCTTGCTAATCCTTATCGGCGTCGAGTTACTCGAGACCTTGAAGGCGTATGTCAAGAAAGATGTCATTCATGTTCGGCTGGTCATCGAAGTCGCCCTGATTGCGATGGCAAGAAAAGTCATCGTTCTGGAGCCCGACCACGTTGCTGGGCCGATCCTGTTTGGTATGGCGGCCCTCATTTTGGCGCTTAGCGTGGCTTTCTACTTTGAAAGACAATCGCATAGGGAAGAACGGTCCTAATTGATCCGGGCATGGCTCCGAAACAAGGGTCTTGAACAAAGCGGCATTCTGACGGAACCGGTTCGCGTTTCCCGCGGCGGTTCAGGGTGCTTCCCAACTCACCGAATAAACATCCTGGGTCCCTGTATCGCGCAGCAGCAGGGGTGAATCGTCGGGCGCCAGAGCCAGGCAGCCGCCGTACCGGCCGGTGGATGCGAAATTCTTGAGGTCGACCACTTGCTCCGTCTTATGGTCGCTGATTCGAATTCTCACCACCGCATTCCTGCCCCGGGTATCGAGGACATAAACGTACTGTCCGTCATGCGACCAGTTCAGCCAGCCCAATGAACCATTGGCGAGCTCGGTCCATTTCCTGGTCTGGAAATCGAACAGCAGAAGCCTCTTCGAGTCGGCCGAGAACGCGGAAACGTACCGGCCGTCGGGCGACCAGCGGGGCGAGTAGAGCCCTTGCGACTCGGGCAGATTGGAGACTTTGCGGCTGTCCACGTCCAGCACGTGAATCGCCGAGGACACGTCATTCGATTCATTACTGAAGATGATCTTCGTCCCATCCGGCGACCAGTTCGGGTCCAGTTGTTGCCGCGGATCGTCCGGCATCAGCTGCCGCGGACTACCACCCTCGGCGGACACTTCATAAATCCTCGCCGGCTTGTCCGCACTGCGCGCGAACTCGAAGAAGATGATTCTCCTGCCATCGGGAGACCATCGCGGCAGCAACGGATACATGGGCGGATAGGTCAACTGCAAGCGCTCGCTTCCGTCCAACTTGCTGCGCCACAGCGTGCCCTCGCGATAGGAAACGTAGCTCACCCACTGGCCATCCTTGGAGAACGCCACATACTCAGCTGAAATGCCGCCCAGAAAAGACGAGAACTGGCTGGCCTTGGAGTCGTAGCGCATCAACTCGCCCCGGTACGTCTGGCCGATCATGAACAGCTTCTTGCCATCTTTGCTGGGAAACGGATAGGACAATGACAGCGGGCTGGCAGTTAACGCAATCGGCTTCGGCTCGGACTGAAGGAAGCCGCTTTTCGAGGGAAACGCCCAGATCTGACTCTGCGATTGAAAAACGAAATACTTTCCGTCGGCGGTCCACTTGCCACAGCATTCGTCCGGCGGCTCGTGCCAGCCAGCGAGCAATTGATGCAAGCCTTCCCCAGTCACCGACACCTCCCAGGCAAGTTGCTGGCCGATGGTTCCGGCGCTCTCCGAACTGTCGAATCGCAGGTGCGTGCTGTCGGGCGACCACGTGACATTCTTGATGTCACCCTTCGCCGTGAGCAGTTTGCGCGATTCCGTCCCGTCCGCCTTGGCCACGAACAGATCGCTCAGATTGCTGTAGGCGAGCATCTTGCCGTCGGGAGACCAGGCGGCGGTTTCGGCCTCAATATCCGCGAACCTGCGCGGAGAGCCGCCAAGAATAGGCAGACTCCAGACTGGTCCCCTGGGGGGCGCGCCGCGCCCGTCCACGACCAGAAGCTCCGTGCCATCTGGCGACAGGTCCACCGGAACCATGTCGGGAGAAGGCATAATCGACATCCGTCGTGGGTCGCCTCCTGACGCGGACATCTCGGCAATGCCATGAAACGCGAAGCTTCCCGAGGTTCCCAGGCCTACGCCTAGGTAGAGCCTCGATCCGTCGGTTCCAATCAGCGATTTCGGCTGGCCGTCATGGGTCAGCTGGACGTAATTCGCGACCTGGGGAACAGGGGCGGGCCGCATCCAGAAATACGCCAGCACAACTGCGATGAGCGCAACCACCAGTGCAGCCGCGGTGAGTGCTGTTGGGGAATGACTGGGCAGGGATTCTTGCGGTTGGTCTTTCTTCGATCCGTCTTTCTTCGGTCCGTCTTTCTTGATCGCATGCGCGCCCGTCGGCGTGGCGGTGACCGAATCCGAGAGCGCTTCGAGAGCAAAGGCCAGGTCCGACGCAGACTGAAACCGTTGCTCCGCATTCTTCTCCAAACAGCGCAGCACCACTTTCTGCAACGCGATCGGGGTCTCTGGTGCAAGGTCGGAGATGGGTGGCGGCTCCTCGTTCAGAATCGCGCTGATCGTATCGGCCGAGGTCGGTCTCTCAAACGACCGCTTCCCCATCACCATCTCGTACAGGATGGCTCCAAAGGCGAAGATGTCGGTGCGATGGTCGGTCGCGAGTCCTCGCACCTGCTCCGGAGACATGTAGCCCATGGTGCCCATGGCCACGCCGGGAATGGTGAGAGTAGGCGCCGCGCCAGTCAGCGATTCTTTAGGCTGGATGACCTTGGCCAGCCCGAAGTCCAGAATCTTGATACGCCCGTCTTTGGTGACGAAGAGGTTGTCGGGCTTGAGGTCGCGGTGGACGATGCCTTTTTCGTGTGCCGCCGCCAGGCCGTGCGCGATCTGCACGCCGTAGTCGATCGCCCTGCGCAACGGCAGGGGCCCGCGCCGGATGCTTTCGGTCAGCGTCATTCCTTCCAGCAGTTCTGACACCAGATAGGGCACACCTGCGTAGGTTCCCATCTGATAGACCGCAAGGATGTTGGGATGATTCAGCGCCGCCGCTGCTTTGGCTTCCGTCTCGAAGCGCTGCAACCGATCCGGCTCCGACGAGACGAGGTCGGGTAGAACTTTGATGGCGACGTCGCGGTCCAACCGGGAATCGCGCGCCCGGTACACCTCGCCCATGCTGCCGGCGCCGATTGGCGCGAGAATCTCGTATTGACTGAGTCGTGTGCCAGCGGCCAGGGGCATGGGAGCGGCAATTATAGCTCCCACGAAAAAAAATGCCGGACGAAAAAGGCCCACCGATGGGGCGAATGGACCGAAACGGTATATCGCCTTGCCGCGGGTTCGACGTGATGGAGATCACGCCAGCTCGGGAATCTGAGCATTCTCTTGACACGGGGAACGAGGCGCTGTACTCTCGCGAACCAGACGCTGGTTTGCTCGGCCAGCGTGCATGTCCTGTGTCGTGGATCATCTTCTGCGGCCTCTGCTTTCCCCCTCTGGCCCTCGGGTTCCACGCGGCAGCGTAGTTGTGTTTGGGGAGGCCCCATGCCTGATCGTTCTGCGTCATTCGTGCGCTTCAACTGGTTTGCCTTAATGCTTTTTGCCGTGGCAGTTTTGTTGCCCGTGACCTGCCGGGCGCAAGGTTTTCCGCCGCTCTCTCCCGAAGATCTGAAGATGACCAGCGAGCCGAAAGCTCCCGGCGCGCCCGCCATTATTTTGTATCGCGAGGTCGACCGCGACGATAACGGACGCACTTCGCACGAAGACAATTACGTGCGCATCAAGATTCTGACCGAAGAGGGCCGTGAGCAGGGCAACGTCGAGATTGAGTTCTTCAAGGTCGACGAGGATGTGGTGAATATTCATGCGCGCACCATCAGGCCCGACGGCTCTTCTGCCGACTTCGATGGCAAAGTGTTTGAAAAGGTAATCGAAAAAGCCCAGGGCCTGAAGTATCTGGCGAAGACTTTCACCCTGCCCGAAGTGCAGGTCGGCAGCATCATTGAGTACCGCTACACGTACGACCTGCGGGAGCACTACATTTACGACTCCCACTGGACTCTGAGTCATCCGTTATTCACGCGACGTGCTAAGTTCTCCCTGAAGCCGTACACGACCGACTACACCCCCATGACCTTGCGCTGGACCTGGCAAGGGCTTCCTCCTGGCGCGGCGCCACAACAGGGGCCCGACCACATCGTCCGCATGGAGGCCGAGAATATTCCCGCCTTTCAGGTCGAGGACTTTATGCCCCCTCCCACCCAACTGAGAGCGCGGGTGGATTTCATCTACGAGGATGAATATCGGGAAACTGACCCCGATCAGTTCTGGCGGCATGTCGCCAAGAAACGCGGCGGCGCTTTGGAGAGCTTTATCGGCAAGCGTAAAGCCATGGAGGCGGCGGTTGCGCAGATTGTATCCCCCAGCGACCCGCCGGAAGTGAAATTGCGGAAGATCTATGACCGGGTTCAGCAAATCCGCAACACCAGCTACGAACTCCAGAAAACTGCTCAGGAGGAAAAGCGCGAAAAAGAAAAGCCGGTCGAAAACGTTGAGGCCCTCTGGAAACGAGGTTACGGTGACGGCCAGCAACTAACGTGGCTCTATCTGGCGCTGGCACGCGCGGCCGGTTTCGAAGCTTACGGGGTCTGGGCCTCAAGCCGGAGTGAGTACTTCTTCAGTCCGAAAAGCATGGAAAACCGGAAACTGAACGCCAACGTTGTGCTGGTCAAGCTCAACGGCAAGGATCTCTATTTCGATCCTGGCGCAGCCTTTACACCTTTTGGCATGCTGACCTGGCCTGAGACTGGAGTACCGGGACTATGTCTCGACAAGGAAGGTGGCACGTGGCTAAATACCGCGCTTCCGTCGAGTTCGGAGTCCCGCATTGAACACGTCGCCAAGCTGAGGCTCACCGAAGCGGGCAACCTCGAAGGAAAACTCACGGTTACCTATACCGGGCTGGAAGCGATGTACCGGAGGCTGGAGGAACGGAACGCTGACGAGGTAGCCCGCAAGAAGTCTCTGGAAGATCGGATCAGGCTTCAGATTCCGTCGACCACGATTGAAGTGGAACTTACCAATCAGCCGGATTGGAGCCATTCGGAAACGCCGCTGGTCGCCGAATATCACGTCAGCATTCAGGATTGGGCGACCAATGCAGGAAAGCGTACGGTGATCGCGGCAGCCCTCTTCACTGCCGTCGAAAAGCACATTTTTGAACACACCAACCGCGTTCATCCCATCTATGTTGACTTCCCTCACGAAAAGGACGATGACGTGACCATCGAGCTCCCCGCAGGCTGGCAGGTGAGCAGCGTGCCCGCACCCCAGACGCAGGAGGGGCACGTCGTAACTTATCACTTGAAGGTCGACAAGGATGGCAGCGCGCTGCACCTGACGCGGAAACTCAGCTGGGACTTCCTTTTGCTGGAGCCCAAGTACTATCCCGCATTGCGTAATTTTTTTCAGACGGTGAGGACCGGAGATGATGAGCAAATTATCCTGCAACCCGCCGCAGCGTCCGCCAGCAATTAGCCGGCGGGTACTGCTGATTGTTCTTGGTGCTTCGATCGCCCTTCTTGCCGGCATGCCGCAAGCCACTGCGGGCGACGCTCCCGCGTGGATGCATGCCCAGGTGAATGCGGCGCTGCCTGCCCATGATGAGAAAACGGATGCGGTCCTGCTCTACTCCGAGACCAACGTGACGGTCCTCTCGACCGATAAGATCAAAACCACGGTGCGCGAGGCCTACAAAATCCTGCGCCCCAACGGCCGCGAACGTGGCACTGTCTACGTTTACTTCAACCCTTCCCGCAAGATCAAAAGCTTGCACGGCTGGTGCATCCCCGCCCAGGGCAAAGACTACGAAGTCAAGGATAAAGAGGCCGTAGACCGTTCTCTCAGCGGCGGTGGGGAATTGGTCGATGACGTCAAAGTCCGTTTGCTCACAATTCCCGCGCCTGACCCTGGCAACATCGTCGGCTACGAATATGAGGTGGAAGAGCGGCCGTTCTTCCTGCAGGACATGTGGTATTTCCAGGAGGCCGATCCGGTACGCGAGACGCATTATTCCCTGCAGTTGCCATCGGGTTGGGAGTTCCGCGACTTCTGGTTGAACCATCCCGAGGTGAAAGCGTCCCAAGCCGGAAACAATCTGTGGCAATGGACGGTCTCTGATGTAAGAGAGATCCGCCACGAACCCGCGATGCCGCCTTATCAGGGGATTGCGGGCCAAATGATCGTAACCTTCTTCCCTCCCGGGGGAAAAGCTGCGAACGGGTTCGCCGCCTGGGACGATATGGGGAAATGGTACTTCAATCTGGTCGGCGAGCGGGTCGATGCGTCACCCGAGATTAAACAGCAAGTCGGCAAGCTGACGGCGTCGGCAACCACCCCGTTGCAGAAGATGCAGACAATAGCAGAGTTCGTACAGCGTGATATTCGGTACGTTGCGATCGAGTTGGGTATCGGCGGGATGCAGCCGCATCCTGCGGCTGAGGTTTTCTCCCATCGCTTTGGCGACTGCAAGGATAAAGCGACCCTGGTGCGGTCGATGCTTCAGGAAATCGGAGTGCAGTCGTACCACGTCGTGATCAATGATCGTCGCGGCGCAGTGACCGGTGATATGCCGGCGCACAATGGTTTTAACCACGTGATTACTGCCATCCAGTTGCCCGACGGCATGATCGATCCATCGCTCGTCGCAACCATGCAGCACCCCAAGCTGGGCAGGATTCTTTTCTTCGATCCCACGAACGAGCTGATCCCGTTCGGCCAACTACCCGGTTATCTACAGGCCAACTATGGTTTGCTTGTGACTTCGGGTGGCGGCGAACTCGTGAAGTTGCCTCAGCAACCATCCGCCATGAACAGCATCGAGCGCACCGCCAAGCTGACTCTGGACGCAGGGGGCACGCTCAAAGGCAACGTCAAGGAAGTGCGCCTCGGCGGGCGTGCCTCGTCCGAGCGTTATGCCCTGATGAAAGTTACGAACGACGCGGATCGCGTCAAGCCCATCGAAACTCTGCTCGCCAATTCTCTGTCCAGTTTCCACATCACGCACGCCAGCGTGAGCAACTTGCATCACACCGACCAGCCCTTCGGCTTCGACTACACCTTCGAATCCGATCACTACGCCAAGAACGCCGGCGGATTGCTGCTGGTGCGGCCGCGCGTGCTGGGGAACAAGGCCTTCAACTTGTTCGAGAGCAAAGAGCCGCGCAAGTTTCCCTTCGAGTTCGAGGACCCCGCGCGCGACGTCGACACCTTTGAAATCGCCATCCCCGCCGGCTACGAAGTGGATGACATACCGCCTCCCGTGGATGCCGACTTCGGCTTCGCCAGCTACCATTCCAAGACCGAAGTGAGCGGGGGCGTGATACGCTACACGCGGACTTTTGAGGTCAAGGAACTCAGCGTGGCCGTCGATCGGGCGGACGAACTCAAGCGCTTCGACCGCGCCATCACGGGCGACGAGCGCAACACGGTGGTGCTGAAGGCGGTCGCGCACTAAGCTATCGGACTGGAGCCCAATTGAGACTAACCCTGGAAACCCGCGATGTGGGGCGAGTGACCATCGTGCGCTGCAAAGGCAGACTGGTTGCGGGCGGTGAAGTCGAGGCCCTCCGCGCTCATGTGGCCCATGTGCTGCGTGACCGGCGCTCGATCGTGCTGCATCTCGGGGAAGTGGTGTTTATCGACAGCAGCGGATTGGGAACCATGGTGCGCACCCTGACCAGCACGCGCCAGGTCCACGGTGATCTGAAACTCTGCGACGTTCCCGAGCATGTCCGCAAAGTTCTGCAACTCTCGCATCTGTCGAAGTTGTTCGACTCCCACGAATCGGAAGACAGCGCCGTGGCCGCGTTCTACTGCAAGCCCATCCAGGCCGAACAGCCCGTGTCCATGGGACGAAGCGTCCTGTGCATCGATCGCAACGCCGACGTCGTCACCTACGTTCGCGAACTGCTGCACCGCGCCGGATACGACGTTCACACCAGCAACAACCTGCGCGATGGCCTGATCCTGATGCGGGCCAGCCGTTTCGATTTGCTGCTGGTGGGCGCGGACATATCGGCTTCGCCCGCCACGGAGAAATCATTCCGCGATTGCTGCGCTCGGGTGCCGGTTATCGAACTGGGAAGTGAGTTCTCGACGCTCGAAGCCGGAGAAGCTGCGTCGGCTCTGCTGGAAAAAATCGCCGCGCAACTGCAGGCGGCTTCATGAGACGAACCGCCTCGAAGTAGCGCCGGGACGTCTCGCCCCCACAGGCGATGATCAGCTGAATGCGTCTGGCTCTTTGGGCTGTTCTCCAAAAAACGCTGAAAACTCAAGATCTTGTCAATAGGCTGAATGGACTCGATTCGACCTATCCCCATGCCTGCAAAGCAAATAGATTTCTCCCAAAATGTCCACTTCACCCCGTCCAAATTGATAAAATAGATATATAGACTAAAATTTCCGAAGGGAACCAAAGGCGCAGCCTCCGGGCTTGCGCCTCTTGCGTTTTTGGGGCCGAATCCATGGGCAGTACGAAAACGATGATCACAGCGGTTAGTAAGAAACCGCGGAGCCACCACAAAGCTAGTGATCGCAGCCCCAAACAAATCCTCCCATTCCACCACCGCCGCTGCATCATCATCAAAGACCCTAAACATCGTGGCGAGTGGACCGAACTCGTTTTCATGTCCCGCGTCACCGAGCGCCGCTTCAACGTCTCCAAGCCCTGGGGAGACTCCTCCCGCTACGACTGCGCCGTCGAACGCCACGGACATTTTCTCCGCGTCCAGGTCAAGTCCACCATCGCCCGCCAGTTCAACGGATACATCGTCACCATCAAGTCCGGCTACCAGTACTACACCCGCCGCCAGGTCGACTTCTTCGCCGTCTACGTCATCCCCGAGGACGTCTGGTACATCCTCCCCGCCAAAATCATCACCATCCTCCGCAGCAACTTCCTCCTCGCCCCCCGCCGCCACCCCCAGAAATACGAAGCCTACAAAGAAGCCTGGCACCTCCTCACAGAAGGATGTAACGCAGAATCTCAACCCGCCGCTGGACAAGCCGCAAAGCGGCGAAAGGATACAGCCCACGACGCAAGTCGTGGGTGAGCGACCAGAAAAATGGAGCTAGCCCCAGCGGGGCGAAAGAAAAATCGCCAGAAGCATGCATCGCCGTGGAAGAGCGGCCCTTCAAGGGCCGCGTACCGCGTGTGGAGAGAGCGCGGGCTTTAGCCCCTGAGGTACGCTTCTCTCGCCGACCTCCGGCATTCCGGCGGAACGGATACGGATAATGTGCATGGACGCGGCCCATCCCGCTCCCGACCATCAATGAACCGTGCGACGAGGCCCAGGCCTTTGACTTCGCAGGCACGAGCAACCCCGTGGGTGCCCCATCCTTCGCGCACTTTGCGAAGGGTGGGAACGGGAACGTTCGCACAACGCAACGAACAGATGGTATCTGCGGCATCGCGCCCACAGTTCGTTTTATGGGGAACGCAACCAAAAACCGAAGGGCGGGGCGCCCGCCTTTGGGGTGTACGATGGCCCCGTAGGGCAGGAGGATAGCATGGCCCCTAACGACGTACTGGCGTTGAACATTGAATATGAAAAGTGGGTTGTCGACAGAGCTAAGGGTCTTGATCCGAAGATTTCGCCGTTCGAGTTTTTTTGCGCGGAGCAATTCCTTAAGCCTCACATCCTACTATCCGACAAAGATGTCCTCTCTGGAATTATCGGGAAATCCGATGACGGGGGCGTCGATTCATTCTACTTTCTCGTCAACGGACAACTCGTCACAGACGATACCGTTCTGCCAGCTCAATCGCAGCAGACTGTGCATCTAGTGTTCATCCAATCGAAAACAAGCAAGGGATTCGCGCCGACATCCGTCGATAAGTTCGACACCTTTACGGACGATTTACTCGATTTAGGCAAGACGCCAGATCATTATGGCCGAGACTACCACAAGACTCTCTTGGACATGATGCGTACCTTCAAGTCGAAGTATCTGCAATTGTCTATGCCGCAAACCACTCTTGATTATTACTATGTCACTCGGGCAGACGTGATCGAGAACCCAGGAATCAGCCTCGAAGGTTCTAGCCACTGCTAGGCGTCATTTTGGTGCAGCGACAATCAATCCATTTCACTTCATAAATGCTGCGCGGCTGTATTCGCAGATGCAATTGCGACAGCCGATCACTAAAGACCTACGCTTCGTGGAGTGGGTCGATAGCCAAGAGGGATATATCGGCCTCGTCGGGCTCTCTGAGTTTCGAGGGTTCTTACAAGACGCCTCGGGCAATCGAAATGAGCGGATGTTCGACGACAACGTCCGCGGCTTTTACAGGGAAACAGGTGTGAACCGCTCGATATATGAGACGCTTTCACACCCGCAAAAGAACCCCGAGTTTTGGTTGCTCAACAATGGCGTCACGGTACTTTCGTCTAAGGTTCAACCGAAGGCATACCGGATATTAGAGATTACCGATCCGCAAATTGTGAACGGTTTGCAGACCTCGCGCCAGATTCTGGCCTATTACGGAAACAGTGACAATATTCCGCCTGTGAATGATGCGCGTCGGATCCTAGTCCGGGTTATCCAAAACTCGGATGAAGATGTGCGTGACAAGATTATCAGAGCAACGAATAATCAGAATCCGATGCCAGCGGAGTCTCTTTTTACCACGTTCAGGATACATAAGCAGATCGAAACGGCGTTCAAGGCATTCACGGGGGAACCGCTATATTACGAGCGCCGTAAAGGGTTTTATCGTGACCAGCGGAAGCCAATCGCAAAGATCGTAACCGCTCAAGACTTAATTCGGGCCGTGGTTGCGGTAATGACGAATCGGCAAGATGATGCCCGCGGCAGACCGCAGGATTACATACAGGATGAGGGAAAGCGGTGGGCCTTGTTTGGCCACGACGATTACGACGACACGCACATTATGACCGACGCCGAGATTGTCTCTCACCCACCATTCGACATAAGCGTGTACCTGAATTGCGTGCGGCTTGTGCGGCGTGTAGATACTTTTCTTGGCCAGCCGAGATTGAAGCTAGATGCGGAAGACCGAAGAAACATCCGGTTCTACTTGGCTAAATACATGGCATGCGATGCAATAAAGAACGCTTATTGCCCACCTGCAGCGATCGCTGCCATGAACGTAGACGCGGTCACAGAAGATTCTTTGGTTCTACGCTTTAAGCGAGTTCGCAGATTGTACAGGCGCCATGGCGGAAACGATGATGCTGGGCGGTCTCCAGCCCTAAGTGCGGCCCTTAAGAAACTACTGGTGGCAGAGTTCTCGCCATCCAAGAAACGAAGTACTGCCAAAATGGGCGTATCGGCGTGAAAAACTTAATGGGAAAACCGGGGCTGGAAGTTGCGAAAACTGGACGGGGATAAGGACAGGCAGGACGTTCACTAATTTTCTCAGCAGATGGCGTCGCGTCCCACGAGAACCCCATCCGCGGCACTTGAAACCCGCGCCCGCATCCACCGATTCGCCTCGTGCCGTCCCCGCAGCCGCAGCTTCAGATAATTGTCGGTAAGCGCTTCGGTGAATTCGCCGGCGTCGTCGCTGCCCACGACACTCAGCGTGATCGCATCCACGCCTTTGCCGATGAATCCGCGCATGAACGCCAACTTCTTCTCGGTTGCCAGCTCGCGCAGGATGCGGTTGCGCTCGCGGGCTTCATGGACCGGGACTTGATTCGGCATCTTCGCGGCGGGAGTGCCGGGGCGGGCCGAGTAGGTGAAGACGTGGAGGTAGGTGAACGACAGGTCTTCGATCATGCGACGCGTGCATTCGAACTCCGCATCGGTTTCGCCAGGGAATCCGACCATGACGTCGGCGCCGATCGCCGCGGTGGGCATGGCCGCGCGAATCTTCTCGATCTTTTCGCGATAGTGCCAGGGACGATACTTGCGATGCATGCGGCGCAACACCGCGTCACTGCCCGATTGCAGGGGCACATGCGCGTGCTTGGCGATCCGCGGCGAGGATGCGACCAGAGAGATCAGGTCGTCGGTCCAGTCCATGGGTTCGACGGAAGAGATGCGGAGTTTCTCGAGAGCGGTTTCGGCGAGGATGGCGCGAATGAGGGACGGCAGATCGGGCTCCCGGCTTTCGGCTCTCGGCTTCCGGAACCCATGCTCTGAATTGGCGAGTGAAGTCCGAAAGCCGGCAGCCGGAAGCCGAGAGCCGGCAAGATCCCGCCCCCATCTGCCCAGATTGATGCCGCTGATCACGACTTCGCGATAGCCGGAGTCAACCAGACCGTTGACCTCACGCAGGACTTGATCGATTTCGAGCGAGCGGCTTTGGCCGCGCACGTAGGGGATTACGCAGAACGAGCAGCGGTTGTCGCAGCCGTCCTGGACTTTGAGATTGGGGCGGGTGCGTTCATTGGAGGCGTCGAAGACGGGCGCGGCCAGGAGTTCGGTGTGGGCGAAAATGTCGGAGACGAAGATCGGTCGTTGGTCGTTGGTCGATGGTCCAGAATGCGGTCGGGGATGCGACGCCGGATCTCGGACCTCGGACTTCACAATCCAACGCGAGTGCTCGTTCTCAGCTCGCTGATCAGAGATCCGGGAAACCGTGCCGAGCATCGCCAAAGGAACGAATGCCGGGTCTGACGTCTGAGGTCCGAGGTCTAAGATCCGAGTCTGGGCGCCGACGATCTCTGCGAGTCGATGCTTATGCGAATTGCCGATGACGAGGCTGACGCCGGGGAGCGCCGCGATCTCTTCGGGGGCACGCTGGGCGTAGCAGCCGGTCACCACAATTTTTGCTTCGGGATTTTGTCGGCGCACGCGGCGGATCGCGGCTCGCGCATCCTGATCCGCACTCGCCGTCACCGTGCAGGTATTCATGACGACCACGGAAGCTTGCGCGGGAGTAGACGCGCGTGCCAGCCCGCGCTCTTCGAACTGGCGTTCGAGGGCGGCGCCGTCAGCCTGAGTGACACGGCAGCCGAAATTCTCTACATAGTATCCGGGCACGTTCCTATGGTAACGCACCCGTCCGCTTCACCGACGGGGATCAGGCCGAAGCCGCAGTCCTCCGCGACATGAAGCATTCGCGGCAAAAGACGGGACGGCCTTGCGTGGGGCGGAAAGGGACGGTGGTTTGTTTTCCGCATCCCGAGCAGGTGGCCTGGGTCTCGACCTTGGTATAGCGGTTCTGACCGGGCGCGGGGGGAGCGCCGAGGACGGAGACCCGCTTGGTCTTGCAAGCCTTGCAACGCTTGGGCTCGTTCTTAAATTGCTTGTCGTGAAAGAAAAGCTGTTCCCCGGCAGTGAAAATAAAATCACTCCCACAGTCGATACACTTCAGCACCTTGTCCTGAAATTCCATTGAGGATGGCTCCCTTCAGCCCGTTTCCGCGCGCCCACCCGCGGGGAAAGAACTGCGGTGGTTCACCGAAAACACAGGTTGTGTACTGCTCCCCCTCTTACCGCCCCTTGGACTCGGCCCGCCACGCACCCAGGAGGGGCGCGGGCACAACTTTTCGTGCTTTAGATGCCGGAGATGATGAGTATGAAAAATCCCTGCTTGCAGCTCAACGTGGTGGGGGCCAGATCGAGCGGAGCCGCCCCGGGAAGGAGCGGCCCCTTACTGCGTTAACTCTATTGCGTTAGTCCTGTTCTTTGCGCGTTTTCTTACGAGCTCGCTTGCGAGCTAAAGCAGCCTTGACGCGCTTTTTCTCGCCGGGCTTCAGGTAGAAGGAGTGGCGCTTGACCTCCTTGATAATGTCTTCCTGCTGCACCTTGCGCTTGAAACGGCGCAGAGCGTTCTCGAGGGATTCACCCTCTTGAAGTCGTACTTCTGCCAAACTGACACACCCCCAAACCCGTCCGGATGGACCGAATAGTTATTACAAGGAATTGACCGCAAGTCAAGAGGGAGCGTGGAGATTTTGAACGGTGGCGGTCGAGATCGGGAATGAGGATCATTTTGAGACGGTTTGGGGGGGGCGGATGGCCGCCCGGCGCAAGGTCTCTCCACTGCGGTCGAGATGACAATATCTTCAAGATATCTTCGAGATGACAATGTCCGGACGCTCCCCAGGCGAACAGCAGGTTCCTCCACTCCGCCAGCCCTTCCCTTGCGGGAAGGGCTGGCTCCGGTCGGAATGACAAAGTTTCCTCAACATCCCGCTACAAGTCATCAAGTCCCCAACTCTCAGAAAATGAATTTCAGGGATACCTGGATTTGTCTTGGGGCGTAGGCGGCCGTGGGTTTCATGAAGTTGGTGGGCAACGTGTAGTAGCCAGGGTAGGGGGCGATGTTGGCGGTGACGGAGTTGGAGACGAATGTGGTGGCGGAGTTCACCAGTCCATTGGAGGTGATGGTGACGCGCTGGTTGTCGCGGTTGAAGAGGTTGAAGGATTCGGCGACAAGGTTGATTTTGTAGCGCTCATTGAAGCGCACGGTCCGCGTGAGGCGCAAGTCGGCGGTAGCGTAGTCAGGTCCGGTGAAGCCATTGCGGCTGTAGCCGGGGAGCCGGTCGTTAAGGTCGTTGCCGTCCTGATTGGGATCGCCGGCGACGGTGGCGCTGAAGGGGCGCCCGCTGCCGTAGTTGATGACCGAGGAAATCTTCCAATCGTTAAACAAGTGGCCGGCGAGTTCGTGACCGCGATGAAAAGGGTGAGGTTCGACCGAGAAGGCGGCGACCAGGCGATCGCGCTGGTCGGTGACGCTGGGTCCGCGCTCGGTGCTGGGGGCGTAGGAATTCTGAACCGTGGCGGGTTGTCCAGCGACGAGGGCGTCCTGGCCGTCATCGATGGCGCGGGCGTATGTGAAGGAGATGCGCAGGTAGGATCCGCGGGCCACGCGGCGATTGATGGAAACCGTGGCTCCGTCGTAATAACTGGAGGCGGCGCTTTGGAATTCGTCAATGGCGCCGAGTTGAGCGATGGGGCGTCCAAGCGGGTTGATGCAGGGCGGAAACGGGCAGGTCAGCGAGCGAGTGAACTGCCAGGTGGCGAAGGAATCGACGGTGTAGTAGCCGCCCTGGAAGATCGAACCAGTCGAATCGAAGATGGGATAGGTGAGAGCGGTGGGCTGTGGCAGGTTTACATCGAGCGCGCGGATCAGGTGTTCCCCGCGAACATTGAGCAATGACAATTCCACAGTGGTGTGATCGGCCACCTCCTTTTCCAAGGTCAGGTTCGCTTGCTGCACGCGAGGAGTGACAAAGTTGGGGGCGAAGGCGGAGACATGGTTGGTGACGCCCTGGGTGAATCCCGCGGGCAGCGCGCAGGCCGCGGAGTTGAGCGGGCAGGCGACCAGGGGATTGGGATAGGTGGGGAAAACCTGGCGGTCGTAGTAGTTCGTGTTGTTCAGGAAGAGGCTGGCGTCGGTGATCCCGTTTTCGGTCTGGATCACCGAGTTGTAAATCTGCGGAATGCGGGCGAAGAAGATGCCGTATCCGGCGCGCACGACGAGCGGACGTTTGTTGCCGAAGGAGTAGGCGAGTCCGGCGCGGGGAGCGAAGTTGTAAGGCTGGAACGGAACTTTGCCGGAGGGCGGGAAGAGCGGGTTGGAGAGCAGTCCAGCGGTGCTGAAGGTTTGCAGGTCCCAGCGGACGCCGAGATTTACAGCGAGGTGGTCGGTAACGCGCACGGTGTCTTGTGCGAAAGCAGCGTATTCGTTGGTGTTGGGATGCGACGTGGCGCTGCCGAAGTTTTGCAGGTAGTAGTGCGGGACTTGGTGAGCGTAGGCGCGCAGTGGCGAAATCGGGAGGCCAGCTTCCATCGGCGCAAAGGTAAAAGGATCGACCTTGATGGGATAGAAAAGGTATTCGCCGCTTTGCTGGCTGGGGAAGAAATCGTAGATCCAGGTGAGCAGGGCGTCGCCGCCGAACTTCCAGGTGTTGCGGGAGCCATCGTGACTCACGGTTTCCGCGAGGTGGAGGCGATGCTCGCGGGTCTGACGGGGAAGCAGGTTGGAACGTCCCATGCCATCGAGGATCGTTGGAATCTTAACCAGCACGTCGCTGGTATTGCTGTAGGACTGCTGTAGATCGCGCGAGAACTGGGCGCGGAGATGACTGATCCAGCGCGGAGAAAAAGCGGAGGTCAGCGAGAGCGAAGCGGTTTCGGTGGAGACGAGTTCCTGCCCGTTGTTGCTGATGGAGTCGTACGTGACGGGGCTGGCGGGGTCGAGAAACACGTTGTTGGCTCCCCAGTAGCGCGTGGTGTTGATCTTCAGCGCGAGCTGGTGGCGTGAAGTGAGATTGATGTCGAGCTTGGTATAGGAAGTGTTGCCGATTTGCCCGGCGGGATATTCTCCGGCGAGTGAAGTGAGTTGCGCGGCGGCGGCGAAGACCAGGTCATGATCGTTGGCTTCGTAGTCTCCGGGTGTGTAAGGCCCAGTACCGGCAACGGGCACGACTTTTGAAGTGCCGTCGAGGAACTCGACGACGTTGGGGGAGTGGAAGACATGCTGGTCGAAGCCGGCGAAAAAGAAAATCTTGTTGCGCTTGAGCGGGCCGCCAATGGTGCCTCCGAACTGCTGCTGGCGGTTGTGCGGCTTGAACGCCAAGAAAGGATCGGCCGCACCGAAAGAACTGTCGCGCAGGTGATAGAAGGCCGTGCCGTGCAAGTGATTGGAGCCGGACTTGGTGACGACGTTGACGACGGCGCCGCCGGAGCGTCCTTGTTCGGCGCCGTAGGAATTGGTGGACACGCGGAATTCCTGCACGACCTCGGTAGAAACCACATAGGGAGCGCGATCGCGTCCGCGAGGCTGGGCGAAGAAGGCGTTGTTGAAGTCGAGGCCGTCGACCAGGGTGGTGTTCTGGAATCCGCGAATGCCGCCGAACGAGAGATCGCCGTTGGTGGCGGAGGTGAGACTGCGCGGATCCTGCGTGACGCCAGGGGAGAGGAGGGCGAGGTCGGAGAAACGGCGGCCGTTCAGGGGGAAATCGTTGAGGGCGCGTTCATCGAGAAGCGTGGAGACTGCGCTAGGCTGGGTTTCGACCAGCGCGGGCGCACCGGAGACGGTGACATTTTCGTGGGCGCTGGCGATCGTGAGACGGAATTCGAAGACGGCCGCGGCGCCGACATCGACGTGCAATTGGGGCGTGACCTGGGGAGACATGCCTTGGGCAACGACGCGAGCGGAGTAGTCGCCAGGCGGCAGTTCGAGGGTGAAGGTGCCTTCGGCATCGCTGGTCGCGGTGTGGCGTGTGCCGGTCCCGGTATTGACTACGACTATCGAGGCTTGTGGGATGCGGCTGCCGGTGGCGTCCAGCACTGTGCCGCGGATCGCTCCGGTGGCGGCGTCTTGAGCCGAGAGCGGGGCCGCTAGCTGCATGATGAAGAATAGGATGAGAGCGGAGAAAAAGAGAATGTGCGTCGAAGACATAAGGTCGCCCCTGAGTGCGAGATGGTTATCTCGTGAGATCTACTCGGAGGGACCACCCGACGCGCGTTAACCGGACGCGCAGCGGGGAAAGTCCTCGAAGAATTGCCGGAAGGCGCGTCTTTGGTACGCGCGGCCGGAAAGTTCTCTGTGGGCAATCGGGAAACCCAAGTTCTGTATAGCATGGGAGGGGAGGGGAGGTCTGTGATATGAGCCCAACTATTTTGGGATCGTTCCCGGAAGGGGAATGGCGGAGGGCTTTAACCACAGAGGGCACTAAGGGGCACGGAGGAAAACAATTGCGCTCATATTCTTGGGAGGGTGATGCCGGTCTGCACGTGAGATCCTTCCCTTCGCCTGAAAAACGGCTCCGGTCAGGATGACGCCACAGAAACAGACAGTCTCTAATGTCAGATTGCGCCACCGCGAGATTTCAGCCGCTCTTACGCTTGACTGGGGTCTCGTGGTATTTTCAAGTTCCTTCCGAAAACTATGATTCGATCTTATAAAGGTGTGCGGCCGACGATTCCGGCGACCTGTTATGTGGACGATTCGGCGCAGATTATTGGTGACGTGGTGCTGGGCGAGCATGCGTCGGTGTGGATGAATGCGGTGGTACGCGGGGACGTACATGAGATACGCATTGGGGCTCACACCAATGTGCAGGACAACAGCGTGCTGCACGGGATGAAGCAGCAGTGGGGCGTGTATCTCGGGGAGTACGTCACGGTGGGGCATTCGGTGACGCTGCATGGATGCGCGATTGAGGACCGCTGTTTGATCGGGATGGGGACGATCATCTTGAATGGTGCGAGGATTGGAGCGGGATCGATTATCGCGGCGGGGACGCTGATTCCGGAGGGTACGGTGGTGGAACCGGGCTCGTTGTGGATGGGGTCTCCGGGGAAGTTCCGGCGGAAGCTGGAGGCGGCGGATCAGGAGGCAATCATGCGGTATGCGAGGAATTATCTGGGATATAAGGATGAGTATTTGCGGGAGATCAGTACCTAGTACCGAGTACCGAGAATTGTCATCCTGAGCGGAGCAGGACGGTGAGCGAAGCGAACCGGCTTGCGCAGTCGAAGGACCCCGAGTTGGCCGGTGTGTTCGCAGAGTGCGGAAAGGCCTTCTCACGGTGCTCTCGATGGCGTTGAGGTTTACGGAGAGAACTCCCTGATGGGGTTGCGGCGATGTCGAGGGGCGCGGGGTCCTTCGACTGCGCGAGCTCATTCGAGCTCGCTCCGCTCAGGATGACAGAGTAGAAAGGGAACATGATTAAAGCGGTGCGAGGGACGCGGGATTTGCTGCCGCCGGAGACGGCGCTGTGGAATTTTGTGGAGGCGGCGGTGCGGGATGTGTTCCGCGCCTACAACTTCCAGGAAATTCGCACGCCGATTTTCGAGGAGACGGCGCTGTTTGCGCGCGGAGTGGGCGAAGACACGGACATCGTTTCGAAAGAAATGTTCACGTGGGAGGATCGGTCGCGAGCGGCAAGCGAGAACGGGCAGTCGCTGACGTTGCGTCCGGAGAATACAGCCGGCGTCGTGCGCGCTTACATTCAACACGATCTTCAGAAGAACGGGCTGAACAAGCTGTACTACATCGGCCCGCAGTTTCGGCGGGAGCGGCCGCAGAAGGGGCGGTACCGGCAGTTTTATCAGATTGGGGCGGAGGTAATCGGGCCGGCGTCGGCGGGGAGTGAGTCTCCGGCGCGGGACGCGGAAGTGCTGGAGATGCTGGCGACGCTGCTCGACCGGCTCGGCATTACGGATTGGAATCTGGAGTTGAATTCGGTCGGCACGCCTGCCGACCGCGCAGCGTTCAACGACGCGTTGCGCAAGGCTTTGGAGCCGGTCAAGGAAAAGATGTGCGACGACTGCCAACGGCGCGCGGTAACCAATCCGCTGCGCGTTTTTGACTGCAAGGTCCCGGAGGATCAGCCGATCATCGAAACTCTGCCGCGCATCACGCAATTTCTCGGTGAAGATTCCCGCAAGCACTTTGATGCGGTGCAGGAAATCCTGACCAAGGTGGGCGTTCGATTCACTTTGAATGACCGCTTGGTGCGCGGGCTCGACTACTACACGCGGACGGCGTTTGAGTTCACGCATGGGGCGCTGGGGGCGCAGAATGCGATCCTGGGCGGCGGGCGGTATGACGGGCTGTCGGAGGCGCTGGGCGGTCCGGCGGCTCCGGGAATTGGATTTGCGATTGGGGAAGACCGGCTGGTGATGTCGTTGAAGGAAACGGCCGAGGGCGTGTTGCGCAAGCCTGATGTGTATGTGGCTCCGATGGCCGGGATGAATGGCGAGGCGGCGCGGGTGGCGCGGGAATTGCGGCGTCATGATCTGGTGGTCGAATTAGGAGACGACGGGTTCCGGCTGAAGAAATCGTTTGAGGCGGCGACGAAGGCTGGGGCGAAGTACATTCTCATTGTCGGTGAGAATGAAGTGAAGGCGGATGCGTTTGCGCTGAAGAATCTGGCGACGGGCGAGCAGGTGTCGGTTCCGCGGGCGGAGTTGGCGGGGAGGATTCAAGGGTAGATCGGTTCATTGCTGAGTGGGTGTGCGAGTCAAAACCCCCACTTCTCGCGGCAAGAACGCGCGAGAAATGGGGCACCCGGTGAGGGTAGCTGTGGCGAAAGCTTATTCGGAGATTAACGAAACGCTCAGGAATTTCATTCAGGCGCAATCGGTGTTTTTTGTGGCGACGGCGCCGCTGGATGCGCAGGGGCACGTGAATGTGTCGCCGAAGGGGCTGGACACATTCCGCATTCTGGGGCCGAGGACGGTCGCGTATCTCGACATTTTTGGGAGTGGCGTGGAGACCCTGGCTCACCTGCGGGAAAACGGGCGGATTGTGCTGATGTTTTGCGCTTTTCAGGGCGCGCCGAAGATTTTGCGCTTACATGGGCGGGGCCGGGCCGTCGAACCACAGGAGGCGGAGTTTGCGACTCTGCAAGCTCATTTCCCCGTCTATGAAGGGGCGCGTGCGATCATGGTTGTCGAAGTCACGCGGATCAGCGATTCCTGCGGGTATGGCGTCCCGTTGCTCCAGTATGAAGGGGAGCGGCCGGATCTTCCGGCCTGGTGCCGTAAGCGGGGGATCGAGGGTCTGAAGATCTACCGGCAGGAGAAGAACCGGCAGAGTATCGACGGATTGCCGGGGGTCGCAGAGCAGGTCGATTGAAAGTTGACTATCGTGGCGAGACGGGGGGATTGATGAAGATTTGTCTGGTGGCGGTTTTATGTCTGGCTGGTAGCGTCAGTGCGCAGAATGTGAACGCGCCGGCGAAGGCGCCGAGTCCGTTGGAACAGACGCTGATGGCTGCCGAGAAGAGTTATGTGGAGGCGGCGAAGAAGGGCGACAAGGCCTTTTTTAAGCGCACGCTCACCGACGACTTTTCTTTTGTCGGGTTCGACGGGCAGTTGAATAGCCGACAGGAGATGCTTGACCAGGTAGAAGCCGGCACGGATTTGCTGCCCTACGACATGAAGGTGGTGATGGCCGGCGAGGGCGTCGCGATTGTGACCTACGATGTGGTGCTGCGGGTCCCGGCGGCGGAGGATCAGGGGCCTCCTCCGCGGTACCAGCATTTCAGCACGGTTTGGGTGAAGCAGGGGGACGCGTGGAAAATGAAGTTTCAGCAGATGACGGCGTCGCATTGGGGAGACTGGTAGACACACACAATTGTTGATTGTTGATTTCTGATGGTTGATTGAAAATCCACTGTAAGAAAGCATGGTTGACGGGCACTCTGGCGTGAGACTAATATCGCGCCGCTGTCAGAAAGTGCGCTTCTATCAGTAAATCGGAATCAATGAGCAACCAGAAGACACGAGGCACGCGATGAAAAAAACAAGAGTGATTTTTGCGGCGGGGCTGATGTTGGCGACCGCGGCGCTGGCCCAGACAGAGATGCCGAAGCCCGGTCCGGAACACAAGAAGCTCGAGATGTTTGCCGGTACGTGGACGGTGGAAGGCGACATGAAGCCCGGCGAGATGGGTCCGGGCGGCAAGGTGACGGAAACCGAGAGGTGTGAGTGGATGGAAGGCGCATTCTTCCTGGTGTGCCATGCGGACTTTAAGAGCGCGATGGGGAACGGGTCGGGGATTTCTGTGATGGGATATTCCGGCGACGACAAGGCGTACACCTATCGCGAGTTCAACAGCTTTGGAGAATTCATGGACTCGAAGGGTTCCGCTGACGGTGACACCTGGGTCTGGACCGGTGATGAAAAGATGGGTGGGACGGTCATCAAAGGCCGGTTCACGATGAAGATTACTTCGCCCACGTCCTACAGCTTCACCTCCGAAATCTCACAGGATGGAACGAAGTGGACGCTGGTGATGGACGGGAAGGCGACTAAGGCGAAGTGATCGCGCCGGCGTGACAATTGTCATGGTCCGCGGCTGACGAATCGCACTGGGCGAGGGAATCTGGGCGAAGTACGATTCTTCGGAAATCAAGACGTTCGAATCTAAGGAGCACTACCAATGAATTTGAAGGGAATTCTGGTTTCGATCCTGGTTCTGTTTGCGGTCTCTTCCTGGGCGCAGATGGCGCCCAAGCCCGGCCCGGAAGTGAAGAAACTTGACTACTTCGTGGGAACCTGGAGTGTGGAGGGGACGATTGCGCAAGGTCCGTGGGGTGCGGGAGGAAAGTTCAGCTCGACCGACACGTCGGAGTGGATGCCGGGAAGTTTCTTCGTCGAGGGGCACTCGGATTTCAAGATGCCACCAGAAGTGGGCGGCGACGGGAAAGCGACTTCGTTCATGGGATACGATACGGACCAGAATATGTATACCTATGACGAGTTCAACAGCCAGGGGCGGCGCGAGACCTCCAAGGGCACGGTCAGTGGCGATACCTGGACGTGGACGAGCACGCAGAATTACGACGGGCAGGAGGTCAAGCAGAAGATGACCATCAAGGTGTTGACGCCGGCGAGTTACAGTTTGAAGTTTGAAATATCGATCGATGGCACCAATTGGATGACGTTTTTCGATGCGAAGGCGACTAAGAAATAGAGTGCTGGCATGGAACACAAGGTCCCTCGACTGCGCAAAACGAGTCGCTTCGCCCGTCGTTTTGCTTCGCTCGGGATGACAATGTGGAGTAGGTCCCTGAGTCTTCGACGGCGTATACAATTTTGTCATCCCGAGCGAGGATGATCGTTCACGGAGTGAACGAGCACCGCAGTCGAGGGACCTTGCGTTTCGTACCAGTCGGCCGCCAGATCCTTCCAACCGGGGTTCTTTTGTTCGATCAACCACATTTTCTTTTCGCGACGCCAGCGCTTTAGTTGTTTTTAGCGATCGATTGCGTTGGCTACATCGTCGAAGCTTTCCCAATATACGAGACGGGTGCAATTGTAATCGTCCGTGAAGCCTTCACGGATGTGGTTCCTGTGCTCCCACACGCGCTTGCGCAGGTTGTTGGTCATGCCGATGTACAGGGCGCGGCGTGAGGCGCTTTGCATCATGTAGACGTAATAGATGTACTCGTCGCGCATCGGGTGCGCCCGGCTGAACACTTAGGTCCCTCGACTGCGCAAAACGACTCGCTTCGCTCATCGTTTTGCTCCGCTCGGGATGACAATGTGCGAGGAGCATTTCATAGGAATGCGACGCGTGTCTGTGACGAGTGAACATGAAATTCACAGACTGCTTCATCATTTGCGCCACCCGCGGCAGCCTCGGGAGCCGGTCCGTAACTTTGGAGGGCAGGCTCTTCACCGTGGCAGTTGGGTGGGACGGGGTCGCGGGAGTACGATTGAGTCCAGGGCGGTGTCATGAAGAGAATCTATTTCATTTCTTTGGTTGCGTTGGCGTTTGGGTTGGGTGGGGCGAGTGTGACGGCGGAACTGCGCGCCCAGGAGGCGAAACCCACGGGAGATGCGGGGGCGAAGACAGGGCCTCCGGCTGCGGGTTCACAGCCAAGCGAGAAGAACGAGCGTGCCTATTCCGGGATGTACACGTTTCTGAAGGAAGGAGAATTCGTCCAGGTGACGGTCGAGGATACGGGACACGTCACGGGATTCGTTTCGCGATTCGGCGATGGGGAGAGCGACAAGGGAGCGTTTCTGGATCAATTCTTCAAGAGCGGCAAGCTGGAGGGCAATCAGTTGAGCTTTACGACCGAAATCGTCCACGGAGTGTTGTTCGACTTCAAGGGGACAGTGGAGCGCGGTGAGGGAAAGAATCCGGGGGACGAGGCTTATTTCCTGCTGAAGGGCACGCTCACCGAGAGTGCGAGCGACGTAAACAAAAAAGTGACGTCGCACTCGCGGGAAGTTGTGTTCAAGATGTTTCCACAGGATGGCGCTCCGGCGGCTGTGGAGAGAAAGTAAGAGTCCGCACATTTCTTCGTTCTTAGTGGCACGGCTAGCGGCGCGGCTGAAGCCGTGCCCTTCCCAAATCTGGTTATTGTCCAGCGCGGAGAGGGGAAAGGCTCAGGCGGCCCGGAGCTTTCTTGCGGGCGCCTTCGGAGCCGTAGACCAGGTCGGGGCTGCCTTCGGAATCGGAAGACGCTTCGGCCAGAGTGGCTGCCAGAGCGCGGTAGGAGCGGCTGATTTCCGGGCCCTCCTGCAGGACTATGGGCGTGCCGTGGTCGATGGAAGGTGAGACGGCATGGAAAGCGTTGGGAACCTTCCACAAAACCTTGCAGTTCGTAACGTGCTGAACGTCTTCCTCGCTGAATCCTGGAATCTTCTTATAGCGATTCAAAACCATGCGCAGACGGTCGCGGCCGGTGCCTTCTTCGAGGAAGGCGTGAATGCGTCCAGCGCTCCACAGCGAAACTACATCGGTCTGCGCAACCACGAGGACAGCGTTAGAGAGATCGGATAGCAAGCGCGTCGTGGGATCAAGACGGCTGGAGGCATCGACGATGACGAAGCGGTAGTGATTCACCAGCAGATCGAACAGGCGGGCTAGTTCGCCCGGCGTCGGCTCGGTGGGATACGGCTGCTGCGGTCCGGCCAGAAGATGCAATCCCTCCTTGGTCGGAGTCATGAGGCCATCGAGCAGAGAACTGTCGAGGCGATGAAGATTCTGCAGGGCGTCGAGCACGCCGAATTGCGGCCGCAGGTTGAGATGAAGCGAAGCGTGGCCGATGGGCGCAAAATCGACGAGAACGACATTGCTGTGAGACTGCTGCAGGGCGACCGCGGTATTGACCGCAGCGGTGGTGCAACCCGCGCCTCCCTTGGCGCTGAGGAAAGTGAACACCCGGGCCTTGCCTGCGCCGCCCAAACTGCGAGTGCGGGAGGAACTGAAGCGGGTGAGAGCTTCGGTCAAGGGTTCGGACCCGGCGGCGGAGCGATCCAGATACTCGCCAGCGCCGGCGCGCATGCTGGCCACGATGCTGGCAGGATTCGTCATGTCGCCGTTGGCGAAGATGGCAATCTGCTGAGTGGTGGCGCGAATCAGTTCGATGGTGCGGACGGCGCGCTGGGCGTCCTGTGCGGGAATGTCGACGATCACGACTTCGGCGCGCGAATCCTGCAACTGGCGGAGGATGGCGTCGGTGGGTCCGGCGGGAAAACCGACATGGCTGAAAACCGGTTGTCCCAGACGCGTCGCTTCCAGACGACTTTGCAGAGCGGATAGGTGGTCCTGGTCCTCGGTCAAGAGGGCGACGGCGATCCCATGCATGGTGCGGCTCTCGCTGATTTCTCTCGGTGTCTGCATGTTAGAAAGAGAACGTACTCTCCGCCAAGTGACCTAGGTAACGCACGACCGTACCTTCGCTTGTACAGCTCACATCTTGATCAACGTGTGTGGGGGAATTTCACAACGTAGATTAGCCCGAGGCGTCGCCCCTGTTACGGGACATTGTAAGCCATGATGAGGGAGTTGAAAAGATGTTTTGCTCGAGTTTGTGTGAGAAGCGTATTCGGGAGGACATGGAGCGCAGCACCCTGGGACGAATCCAGCCTAGCCCAAGACAGGGCGCGCAGAAGAGTGGGACAGAGGCCGGGCTTCCTCGTGCTCGTGGTGGGGATGGAGGGCGGAGACGCGCGGGAAAGAAGCTTCGGAGCACTCGGGGAGGTACTCGTAGCCCTCGAAGCGGACGGCAACGCCGATTTTGGTTTCCGGGTGAGGCGTTCCCGAAGAATCAGGAGCGCTTGGGGCCGGCCGCTCGACCCGCAAAACGTGGCCTCGGCAACGAACGGGCATACTCTCACCCAGGGTGATCTCCGAGGGCATGCGGAGCGTGAGTTCGATCTCGGAGCCTTCGGCGAGCGGAGCGTTGGTGAAGAAAAAAACTCCGCGCGAACTGAGGTCCTGGGTGAATCCGACGCCTTCCACGGAGGTTCCGGGCTGGCGCAGCGAGAGCGGGAGTAGATAAGGGAACCGCTGTCCGACACGGCGTTCAATCCCAACCGGAGGAGTGGTCATCGTCGCGTGACTCCCTTTGCCGAGTAAGCCGAAAGCGCAGGCGCTACTTTAGCTCACGGCGGACGATAAGAGAAGCGCCAAGTTGGTTAAGTCGGCTAAAGTCTTCCAGATTTGGGAAAATTACAAACCCTTCATAAACTGGGACTTGGAGCTTACGGGTGGGCCGACCGGGTCGTTAGAGCGAAATCGGCCTGTGGAAAACTCAGCCGAGGCTGGGCGGATTCCGCTGGAGCGCGCTCGCGCTCGCGATATAGTGGTGCGCGAGATGTTGCGCCGTCATCCAAAGAACTGATCGTGACTAGAACTGATCGTGGCTGAGTCGAAAGTTACCATCCAAGAGAATGCATCTGCCAGCGGCGGCCAGGCGGCCGAGAGCCGCACGCTGCGCTGGCAGGCCGCCGGACGCGCGCTGCGGCATCGCAACTTCCAGCTTTTTTTCAGCGGACAATTGATTTCTCTGATCGGCACCTGGATGCAGACCGTGGCGCAGTCGTGGCTGGTGTACCGGCTGACGGGGTCGGGCCTGAAGCTGGGGGCGGTTGGATTTGCCAGCCAGATTCCTGTGTTCCTGTTTGCGCCGCTGGGCGGCATTGTGGCGGATCGCAACAACCGGAAGCATGTGGTGATCGGGACGCAGGTTGCATCGATGCTGCTGGCGTTCGTCCTGGCGGCAGTCACGCTGACTCACGCCATTGACCACCGGGTCTGGCTCATCTTCGTGCTGGCCGCATTGTTGGGGGTGGTGAACGCGTTTGATATCCCTGGGCGCCAGTCGTTCCTGGTGGACATGGTGGGCAAGGAAGACTTGATGAACGCGATCGCGCTGAATTCTTCCATGTTCAATGGGGCGCGCGTCATTGGGCCGGCGGTGGCGGGCGTTCTGGTGGCCCGGTTGGGTGAAGGCTGGTGCTTTTTCGCCAACGGCGTGAGTTACATCGCGGTGATCGCCGGGCTCATGTTGATGAATGTGCACGCCCCAGCGCGGGTTTCGGCAGACACGTCACCCTGGGAGCACATCCTCGAAGGCTTTCAATTTGTAAACCGCACCGCGCCGATTCGAGCGCTGATGATCCTGCTGGGACTGGTGAGTGTGACTGGGATGCCTTACGTGGTGCTGATGCCGATTTTTGCCGACAAGATACTGCATCACGGCGGGCAGGAATTCGCGTCGCTGATCGGATCGCACGATCTGGGAGCAGTGCGACTGGGAATCCTGATGGGCGCGGCAGGCGTGGGAGCGCTCCTGGGCGCGCTGACGCTGGCCGTGCGGTCGGGAGTCAAGGGCCTGGGAACGTGGGTCTCGGTATGCTGCGCGGGGTTTGGCGTGAGCCTGATGCTGTTCTCATTTTCGACGTCGTTTTGGTTGTCGGTGCTACTGCTGATGCCGGTGGGCTATTTCATCATGCTGCAGATGGCATCGTCGAATACGCTGATCCAGGTAATGGTGCCGGATGCGCTACGCGGGCGAACCATGGCGCTGTACTCGATGATGTTCATGGGGATGGCTCCGCTGGGAGCGTTGTTGGGTGGCGCGCTCTCGGACCGGCTGGGCGCGCCGCTCACGGTGGCGATTGGTGGTCTGGCTTCAGTGATGGGAGCGTGGTGGTTCAGCGTCCAGCTGCCGAAGATTCGTGTGGAAGCGCGCCAGTTGATCATCGCGCAGGCCATGGCGGGTGGGGAGCCGTCGGAAGAGATGTCGGCCCCGGTGGTGGAGGAGTAGCGCCGAGACAGCGGTGGCCGACCTCGGAGGTCAATGAGCGAAAACGCTTATCGGGCCCGCTATAATCACGCCGATGGCCAGCGACACCTTTCTCGCGTGGGCGAACCGGACCGTGCTTCGCCCGGGTCGCGAAGAGCCCTACCTGTCGATCCAGGACATCGTCGTTTTCGTCCGTGATCTGGAAGTGAGTAAGCGGTTCTACCTGCAACAATTGGGCTTCGAACTCCTCACCGAACAACGCCTTCCCACCGGCGAACGCTGGATCGAGGTGGCGCCTCCCGACGGCAGCGCGAATCTCGCGCTGGTTGAACCAAAGCCCGACGCGCCGGAATACAAGCTGATTGGCGGCTACCGCTGGGTCCTGTTCATGACCGAAGATGTCAACGCCAAGTACAAAGAATGGAGCGAACGTGGTGTTCGTTTCGTAACTACTCCGGAGACGCCGGGGTGGGGCGGCACCTATGCGCGTTTCGAGGATCCGGACGGGAATGCGTTTGGCCTGGAAGGCTTCGACGAGGTGAAGCAAACCCTGGAGTCGCGCCGGCGGGCGCAGGCCGAGAAACTCGAATCCGAACGACGCACCGCTCAGGAACTGGAAATAGCTCGGCAGGTGCAGGCACGGTTGTTTCCGCAGATTCAGCCGGAGTTGAAAACGGTCGAGTACGCGGGAATCTGCGTGCAGGCGCGCCAGGTGGGAGGGGATTATTTCGATTTCCTGAATCTCGGGCCGCAGCGGCTGGGGTGGATCATCGGCGATGTTTCCGGCAAAGGGATCGCCGCCGCCCTGCTGATGGCGAATTTGCAGGCCAGCCTGCGGAGCCAGTCGGCGCTGGCCTTCGATCAGCCCGAGGCGTTGCTCCGCTCTGTGAATCGCCTGTTCTATGACAATACCGGCGACAGTGCCTATGCCTCGCTATTGTTTGCCGATTACGACGAAGCGGCAGGGCGACTGCGCTACGTCAATTGCGGCCATTTGTCAGGGCTCTTGCTAAGAAGCGACGGCAAGGTGGACCGGCTCGATTCCACCAGCACACTGCTTGGACTGTTTAGAGACTGGAAATGCTCGATACAAGAGCATGAGCTTTTTCCCGGGGACGTGCTTGCGCTTTACACCGACGGAATCACCGAAGCCAGTAACGAGCAAGGAGATGAATTTGGCGAGCGGTGCCTGGTTGAGTCGCTTCAGGAACATCGTGACCTGCCGTGCCAGGCTTTGTTGACCGCAATCGTGGATGGTGTTCGGCGATTCAGTTTTCAGGAACAACACGACGACATCACGGCGATCGTCGCGAAGTTCAAGGCTACTGGCTGACGTGTCGTCGGGTGGTGAGGTCCTCTGACCTCTTTCCGTGGCTCGGGCTGCGACAATGCGCCCGATGGCGGAAAATGCTATTACACTCGCTGACCCCGCTACAGACTGCGGAAGCGATCTTTCACTTCGCGGACGAACTCCATGAATTTCGGCTGGGTGATGATCTGCGGATGCCAGCAGAGATCACGTTCGACCAAGTCGTAGGTCTCGACGATGTGCGAGCCGGGCAGCGGATTGCCCTTGGCGTCGTGATCGCGTCCCATGAGCCAGAGATGATCGGCGACGGCCGCCGCGGCTGTAATGTCGTGCGTGACCACGATGATGGTGTTGAGTTCATCCATGTTGGCGACCTGTTGGATCAGGGCGCTGGTCTTTTCCAGCATGAGCAGGTCGAGACCACTGAAGGGTTCGTCCATCAGCAGGAAGTGGTCGGAGCAGAGAATTTGCTGGATGATGGCGCAGCGCTGGCGCTGTCCTCCGGATAGCTGAACCGGGTACAGGCGTGCCTTGTCGACCAGATCGAACTCGGTCAGGTACTGAATCACTTTTTCGCGCGCGGTTTTGTCGTCCTTTTCTTTCTGGTTGGCCGCGAGCAGCAGGTTCGACATCACCGTGCGATGTTCGAACAGAGGATAGTCCTGGGCGACGACTCCCACTTCGCCAGCCTGCACCGGGCGATCTTGTCCGTTAATGGTGACGCGGCCCGAGGTCGGCTTGTTGAGTCCGGCGATGATGCGGAATAGCTGTGTTTTGCCGATGCCGCTGGGGCCGAGGAATCCCACAACCTGGCCCTGGACGTGATCGGAACAAATGATGTCTTTGATCTCAGCGCTGACATGTTTGAGGATGGGACGGCCGTCGTATTCGAGGGAGACGTCCTCCACTTTCAGCAGCGTTTTTCCGTAGGTGTACGTGGGCATGGTGTCGTCTTACTTCCGCTCCAGAGTCAGATCCGCATAAGGACAGAAAACGTTGCGCAGAAGTCCGATCGCGTAGTCCTGTCCCAGGCCAAGCAGCAGGATGGTTAACTGAATCGCAAACACCGCGCTCAGATGGAAATGTTTGTTCTGGTTCAGAAGCATGGCGCCCACTCCACCTTCGGAGCGCGAGATGCCCTCGACCATGGTCAGCATCATCCATCCCATGGCGGCATTCTGGCGCAGGACTTCGAAGGCCTTGTCCGCTTGACCAATCACGACCACTTCGTAGACCACGCGCCATTCACCCATGCGGAGGGTGCGCGCCAGATCGAACCTTTCCTTGGGAATGCTAGCGACGACTTCGGCCATGCCGGTGACAAAGAAAACCGATACAGAGAAGACCAACAGATATAGTTTGAGCGCATGTCCTGTGCTGGCCATTAACGTGAAGAAGAACGTCAGGCCCACCATGGAGAGAAAACGCAATTTGCTGAGCAGCGTGACGATCGGCCGAAAGAAGGGGATGACCGTGAGGTAGGCCATCAGCAGCGAGAGCAGTGTCGCCAGAGCGATGGCCTGCAGGTTCAGGTAGAAGCTGGTGATCAGCTCTCCGCCCAGGCCTTCCATCCACATTTCCCCGAGCGCCTGCCAAACTTCCTTGGGCTTGGGGAGAAAAACTGTGGGCGAGAAGACCCAGATGAAAAACAGCATCACCAACTGCAGTCCGACCAGCCAGCGTACGGTTTGTTTGGAGATCACCCGATTGGGCGATAAAACCTCAATGGCCTGATTCATCTGTGTGTGCCGCTGTCACTTTGAGCCTATAGCCGCATCCTTGTCATTTCGAGCCGTCTATTTGTCATTTCGAGCGAAGCGAGAAACCTGCTTTTCGCCTGCTGCCGGCGGACAGCAGTTTCCTCGTCGCTGCGCTCCTCGGAATGACAAACTCCAACGCGCTGGTTAGCTGCCGGACAACGTGATTTCCACGCGGCGGTTCGCGGCCTTGCCGGCGGCCGTGTCGTTGGTGGCCACCGGATTCTGCGAACCGTGTCCCACGATCTTGAAGCGGTTGTCGGGGAAGTTGCGCGGCGCATGCTTCTGCAGCCAATCTTTCACCGCGGCCGCGCGGGCATCGGATAGCGCCTGATTCACTCCCTCACTGCCGGTGTTGTCGGTGTAGCCATCGACCTGAATGAACAGGCCGGTGATGGCGAGCGAGTCTTTCAGTTCCGACATGGTCCGCACACCTTCAGTGGTGAACGTTGCCTTGCCGGTATCGAAGTTGATGGAGTAGGACCGCTTCGAAACCACCGGGCCGGACTCATTGGCGGCATATTGAGGAGCTTCGCCCTCAGCGCCACCGCTGCTCATGCGAGCTTGTGCTCCGGTGATGTAAGACTTATCTTCAATGTCTTTCACGTCGGGAATGGGCGTGTCTTTGAACAGCGCGGGATACTGCTGAGTGGCGATCTTGGCAAACACGGTGTAGGTCGAGCGGAAGTTGTCGTTGGAGCCCGGCTCGAGGCCGAACAAAATCAGGTTGTCAGCGAGGTTGTTGACGGTCGAGCCGCCGAGATCAACTTTCAGGTTTTGCGCGTCATTCTCGGTTACGCCTTTGTAGTACTTGTACCAGTAGGCTTCATCCTGGTCGTTGTAAACCTTGGCGCTGATGGCGGAAGCTTTGTGCAGCACCTGATCGAAGGCCTTGACCTGGTCGCCGGCCTCGAAAGTGGCCGCCAGCATGCCTTCAATCTCGGCGCGATTACGTTCGAAGAAGTTCTTGGGGCCGAGAATCACAGCCGGCATCTGCGAGCGATACTGCTTGGAACTAACGACCTTGATTAGCCCGCCCTTACCTTTAGCGATCGTAACGTCGCCCGGAGTCCAGGTCACCACCGCGTTGACGCAGACGTGCTTGGTTTCTCCGGTGAGATGTCCGTCTTTCACGACTTTGCGGTCATCGCACTTTCCAGCGACATAGTCGGCAGCGGCTACGTTGTAGTCGGAGGCGTTGAGCCAGTTGACCGCGTCCTCATCGTAAGTCTTCTCGTCGGGGTTGTTTTTGATGTTGTTGTCGCCTTCCCACTTCTGGGCGATGTTCCAGTCGCCGTCGCGCAGCACACCCTCAACCAACAGGCCTTTCGCCTTCTGGGGATCGCTCTTCACTTCGGGCGGGGCCATGAGCGAGTCTTCGCCGCGGCTGTAGCCGGTAGCGCCAATCACTTTGGCCTGGAACTCGTTCCCCAGTTTCTTGAGCTGCGGGTTGACGGCGGCGAGAAACTGTCCCGAACCGTCACCCATGATGACCACGAAATTCGCGCCGTTGGAACATTGGGATGATCCGCTGGAGATCTCGCGGGCGCAGGCAATCAGGTCTTCCTGCATTTTGCCTGTGTCATCCTGACGGACGAGCGTCAGGTTGACCCCGTGCTTCTCCATCAGCGAGCCTTTGGTCGTGTTCGCGCCGCCGTTGGCGTAGATCATGTTGATCTGTGCGTTCCATTCCCAGATTTCACCGCGAATGAGCGTCGCGGGAATGCTGGCGGCGGCCGCAGTGGGAAGCGCCACCGGTTCCACGTTCTGCACCAGCGCTTCTTTTACATCCGGCAGCGCCGCCTTCTCGGGGACCAGCGCCTTCATCACGCCGGGAGTGGGAATCCAGCCAAGTTCCGCGGCCTTGCGGAGTCCAAACACAAAACCCACGACGAGCAGAATGATCAGAATGATTTTCGGGCCAGTCTTGATGTGTGCCATGCCTTGCGTTTCCTCCCCGTGTACAGCTCTTACTCAGAAATCCTGGTCACTCAAACTGTTTACTTGAACATGTCTCCATAATCGCCTGCACTTTTCGCGGCAGGCGGAGCATCGCTGCTCTTTCCAGCCGGAACCGGGACCGGCGCCGCGGTCGCGCCCGGCAGCAGGAAAGCAGTGTCGGTTGCGCCCGACGTCAGCAGTTTCTGCTCGTAGGCATCGAGTTTCTCGAGCGCTTCGGTCTCGACCGCGCCGTTCTCGAGATCGATCGTGTCCATGAAGTTCTGCGCCAGGCGCTGGAAGTCTTCCATCTCGCCGAGTTTGCGTCCGGCCTCTTCGGCGAGGTGCTCCATGGTCTGGTTGTAGAGTTCTTTTTCGTCGCCTGTGCCCTTGATGACGGCGAGTGCCGTGCGGTAAGCGCGATAGGCGGCGTTGATCGTCTTGTACTCGATTTCCGCCTGCTTGACTTCGTTGTCGGTGTCTTCGATGTAGAAGTCGATATGGACCGCCCACTTGCTGAGCAGGTCATAGATGTTTTGCAGCTTGGCCAGGAGCTGCTGGTAACTCATATTCGACTTCTGCAGGCGTCCGGCCTGATTGGCCTTGGCCTTCATCTGCAGGGCCATGCGGAGTTGCTCGTTCTGGTCCGCGGTACTGGTGGCGAGTTTCTTGGCATGGGCCGCCAAGCGCATGTTCTCGTTGGCCAGGGCTTGGTTCTTGTCGATGACGTTCTTCAGGTACTGGATCTGTCCGCTGACGTTAGATATTTGCTGCGACATCACGTCACGGCGCTTGCGCATCTGCGACAGGTGATCTTTCAGGATGCCAATGGGATCGATGTTGATGATCAGCCCGGTAATCCAGCGCATGAGCAGGCGGAATAGGAGATGCGTGCGGCTGCTGAAAACCACAAACAGCACCGCGGCTATCATGCCCGCCAGATAAAGCATGTGCAGGGTGTCGGCCAGCATCGAAACGATGAAGGGCACGATCTGGGCCCAGCCATAGACGGCCGCGGCCGCCGCCAACACGATGAAGATCATTCCGGTCTTGCCCTCGGGGCGCGACCAGAAAGATTTCAGTTCATCACCGAGATTCGTGGGAGTTGAAGGCGTGATGCTCATGGGGCTTTTTCCTTAATCTCAAATCTCTTCTTCGATTCTTATCCCTGGAGAAGGCTGACGTACTTGGCCTTCTCCTGATCGATCTCAAGAGCGCGACGCTGGACAGCGATCGCAAACTGCGACTCGGCGCGCTGAATCTTGCCCTGCGCTCCCACCAGTTCGGTCGTGACTTCCGACAGCCGCTGCTGGAGCTGTGCAATCTCTTTCTGCTTTTGCGCGATCGCGTCGGTGACGTCCTGCACTTTCTTCTGCCGATCGTCAATCTCTCTCTGCTTGGTGGCGGCGGCCGAATTGGCAAACGACTCCTGCTCGGTCTGCAAGGCGACTTTCAGGCCGTCGAAGGTAGCGAGAATTTTTTCCTGGGAGAGCCCCTCCTGTGCTTTCGCCTGAATCACCGCGGTCTTGAACTTGGTACGCTCATCGAGCGACGGGATCGCTGAAAGCGGATCCAGATATTTGTGGATGGTGGCGCAGACCTGGGTCGCTTCGAAATTCGTTTTCGTCAGAATCCTCTGGTAGACGTGCTCGGTCTCTTCACTCATGGGCTGCGCCGTCACCGGGCGATACGCGGGAGTATCGGCAGAAACCGCGACTGGTGCGGCCACGGGTGCTGCTTCGGTGTGAGGCTGAGGATGCGCCGGCGCTGTTTTTTGCGCGTCCCCCGGCTTGGGATCGTCGTCTTCGATAATGACGTGCTTCAGGCCGTCGATGAATTTGTTGCTCATAACGTCCGCTCCATGTCTATTGCTACGTACACTCCCGCTGGCCAGTTCCCCGGCGACCCGGCTCCTGATCGGTGTTTCCTCGTATGTTACTGAAAATGATCGTCTCGTTGTAGCTTCGCGTGGAGTGGGTACCTGGTCTACCAACGGCTGCCATTCCGCGGGAGGTCCCGCGACGGTCAACACTGGATGCTATGGCTTGGGGAGGGTGATGTCAACGTCAGGATTGGCGCGGAATATTGCACTTCGCAAAGCAATTTTGCAGAAGCCGATAGCCGGGGGCTATTGACTTGGCTTCGGGCTATGCGGCCGGAGCGAACGCGCAATCAAAACCAGTCCGCCCACCAGCAGAATTAGCATCACCATGGTGTTGAAGAGGCTGGATCCGCGAAAGTAGATGTGCATGTTCGCGATGATGCCCGCGAAAATGAACAGGGCTCCGGCAACGGTCAGCAGCCATCCGATGGTGCTCTTGCCGTTCCAGAACAGAATGCCGACGCCGAACAGCATGGGCAGAAGTGTGACGCCGAAACTGCTGCCTCCCCAGAAATTCCAGTAGGAACTCACCACGGTCACTTGATTGGTGATGAGGAAGCCTCCAATGCACGCCATGGCAAAACCGAGAAGAAACATGCCGAGCCCGCCGGAGGTTCCACCGACATCGCCGAATGAACGGTTGTCGTTGTTCATGAGCGGAAGCATAGCACTTTGAGCTTCTGCGGGAAATGATGAAGAAGTTGAAACGATGGTTCGGTATGACATCTTGCAATAACCTATTTGCGAAGTGCGCTGCGGCCGAGGGCGACCAGGAAGATTGCGCTCTTGCCGCGAGCGTGGGGCGAGAAGAAGTTGACTACGTCATCGTCGTAAAAAGTCAGGCCGCTGGCGCCAAGGCTCTGTGCATACGCGGCGAGGTACAGTTTGCCTCCCAGGATGCCGGCTTCCAGCTGCGCGGCACGGTATCCGCGGTTCCCGTAGCGCTCCAGAATCTTCTTCAAGTCGGCGAGGAAGAACACGTCGACGGCGGCATCGGCGGGGAGCTGTTGTTCGAGTCCCAGGAAGCCGGCCTTATCGCGGAAGTCGCCGGCCTTCAGCAGTTCGAGCGACTTGCTGTCCCAGTGATAGAAGTAGGCTCCGGCGGCCAGGCCGTCCACGTTGTTCACGATCAAGTAGAGATCGTTGAGGTGAAGATCGTTCAGGTGGCTCCCGAGCGGTTCGAGAAAGTCGGCAGGAATTCCACGCGTGGCGCGATCGAGCAGGAGAGAAAGCTGCGGCAGGGTGATCGATTCGCGCGAGAACTGGCGGGTCGAACCGCGGCGCGAGATCACCTTTTCGATGGAGTCTTGAGGAATGGAGTCGCTGGGCAGTTGCAGTGATGTGATTGTTCCCTTGGGCGAAGGGAAGTCATGCGCTGGCGTCTTGCCGCGCACGGCGGCAAGCTCGCCGGCGGAATCAAGCGAAGAGGCCTCGTGCATTTTGCGCATGGCGGGATAGTCGACCTCTTCTTTCGAATACGGAACGATCGGAAGGTTGAGAGGGGGAATCTGCGGTGGGCTGGACGGGGTCGATTGCTGATGCCCGATCGAAACCAAAGAGAATGCCACCTCTCGTTTGGTGTCGAGGCTGAGCAACTCGTTGATCTGTGAGTCGACGAACCCGGTCAGAATGTTTGCTGGAAGATTCGAGGCTTCGGCCATCGCCAGAAGATTGGCAAGGATGGTGCCATTATCCCAGCCGAAGTGGCGATAGGTGCGCGAGCGGTATTTCCAGGCGTTGCGCCAATACGTGCCCGTACAAATGATGGTTACCGGAGCGTGGGCGATCGATGGGTCGCTGCCCGTGGCCTCGACCAGCGTCTGCCGGAAGTCGCCCGCCCGCAGTTGGCGCAAACCGAATTCGGCGACGCCGAAATGGTAGACGCCAGCCGCAAGACCAGCAGAGTTGCCGCCGGGAAGGCTCTCACCTGGAAGATCGGCACAGACGACGTAGAGTTCGATTTCGTAGAGTGCGCCAGTGCACGCTGCAGCGCGAAAAAAGGTTTCACCTTGCTCGTGTTTCTTACTGCGGACCACTCCGGCGGAGAAGAAGAGCAGTTTCGCCAGCGTCTCGAGATTGGGAATCGCTTCGGCTGACGCTTGTCGCCCGGAAGTCGCGATGGCGTCAAGCGCGGCCCGGCCAGTCTCGCGGAAATCTCTGGGAAGACGCATGACTTCGAGCGTGGGATAAATCTTGAACAAGAGCGGCTTGTTTTCCCAGTCCAGAAAATGCGGACTCGTCCGCACGCTGAGCAGAGAATGCTTGGTGCCGCTGTGATATTGCCAAGCGGCGTCGAGGTGTTTGTTCTGGCTCAACGAAAAAAACTCCTGGGTATCAGCGGTATGCGGTGGGGGGCAGGCCGGTGATGCGGATTCCGGCGTGGCCTTTGAAGCGAATGTTCATGCCGATGAGCAGGGCGGTGATCTGCTCCACGATGCGCGCGTTTTGGAGCGGTCCACCGTCGATGGGGCGGACTCCGGGAATCTTGGCCGCCAGTTCGCGGGTGAGTTGGGCGGCGTCGGAATCGTTGCTGCAGACGATGACGTCGCAGTCGAGTGGGGCGTCGCCATTGAGCATTTCGGCGGATAGATTGTGGAAGGCGGCGACCACGCTGACTTCTCTGGGCACGAGTTCGGCGGCCTGCTGCGCGGCGGAGCCCTGCCAGACGCCCAGAGTTCGGGAGGCGCGTCCGCCGACGCTGGCGGCCAGCGGAACCGTGGCGTCGATCAGGATGCTGCCCTCGGTCATGGCGGGTTTGAGTTGTTTGAGCAGCGCGGCTTGCGCTTCAAAGGGGACGGTCAGCATCAGGATGTCGGCGGCGGCGCAAGCGACGCTGTTTTCCATGCCGGATACATTGGCATCAGGGCCGGCCCGGTGCTGAATGGCTGCGGCGGTCTGCTGGGCGCGTTCTTCGTTGCGGGAACCGATGATGACGGCCTCTCCCGCGCGGGCCCAGCGCAGGGCAAGTCCCATGCCGGCCGGACCGGTGCCTCCGATGACTGCGATCGGGCGAGTGCCTGAGCGATTCGCAGTCGTCGTCATGCGAACTCGGCCTCCATCGCCTGCTCGGCGATGCATTCAGCTTCATTCAGCGGGACTTTGATCTTGATGCGAGAGTAGGTGGTGTTGCGCTCGGCAGGGATGCGGCCCATCTCCAGGATCAGCGACTGAAAATCTTCTGGGCTGGTGTATTGGCCGGCGGTTGCTCCGGCTTCGCGCGAAATGTTTTCCTCCATCAACGTGCCGCCGTAGTCGTTGGCGCCTGCGTGCAGGCAGAGTTGCGAGAGACGGCGATTCAGCTTCACCCAGGAAACTTGGATATTGTTGATGGAACCGGCAAGCAGCAGGCGCGCCAGCGCGTGAACTTTGAGATGCTCCGCGAGCGTGGGACCGGTGCGAGCCAGTCCTTGATGGAAGAGCAGCGTGTTTTGATGGACGAAGCCGAGCGGAACGAACTCGGTGAAGCCTCCGGTCTCGGATTGAATGTCGCGCAGCAGTCGCATCTGGCGGACCCAGTGCGCGGGAGTTTCGGTGTGGCCGTACATGAGCGTCGACGTGGTGCGGATGCCGCAACGGTGCGCGGTGCGGATGACTTCGACCCATTGCGCGGTCGAAAGTTTGTTGGCCGAAAGAATGTGGCGGATCTGATCGTCGAGAATTTCAGCGGCGGTGCCGGGCAGAGTGCCGAGGCCGTTATCGCGCAGCATGGAAAGATAGTCGGCCAGCGGCATACCGGTGAGTTCGACGCCGTAGACAATTTCCATCGGCGAGAACGCGTGGATGTGCATGCGCGGAACGGCGTTCTTCACCGCGCGAAGAATGTCGCGGTAATGGAATTTGGGAAGATCGCGCGGCAGGCCGCCCTGGATGCAGACTTCGGTGGCGCCGAGTTGCCAGGCTTCGATGGCCTTGCGAGCCATGTCGTCGAGAGTGTGGAAGTAGGTGTCGGATTCGCGCGGGCCGCGGCTGAAGGCGCAGAACTTGCATCCCACGAAACAGATGTTGGTGAAATTGATATTGCGGTTCACCACGTAAGTGACGATGTTGCCCGCGAGTTCGGCGCGCAGCAGGTTGGCGGCGACGAGCAGGCCAAGCAGGTCATCGCCTTCGGAGTTGGCCAGTGCGTAGGACTCATCCAGCGACAGGTCGGCGCCGTTCTGCGTCTCGAGGATTTTTTCCAGAGAAGCGCGCGATGCCGGAGTCAGGCGCGGGGCGAGGTCAGACCATTCGAGCGAAGGGAAAGCTTCCAGCTGAGAAGTCGTGAGTTCGTGCATCACCCTCTCCGTAGAGACGTAGCTTGCTACGTCTCTTCTCGCCACGTGCTGACGTGCCCGCGACGGCAAGACGTTGCCAGCAACGCCTCTACAGTGTAGCGGAAGTTTACCGGAAGAAGTCTACCGGAATAGGTCGGCGGATGCAGGGCGGAGCAGCTCCCCGACCCCGCCTGCGCCGGGTTCGTATCGGAATCCGCGGACGATGCAGGCGGGGGCGCGGTTGAGTTTGCCGCAGACCAGTCCGGCGGCGCAGGCCAGTTCATCGGCGACTGCTTCGACGCTGGCTTTGAGTTTGTAGCCGTGGGAGTCGCGTCGGCCGCGGTCGTCGCGCAGAGGCTTCATTCCCGCAATGCCGATGGCGAACTCGGTCAGGCCTTCGCGCCAGGGACGGCCAAAACTGTCTGTAATGATGACGGGGATGGCGAGTCCGATGCGGCGTTTCAAGGCGCGGCGGAGGTTGGCGGCAGAGCGGTCTGAATCTTCGGGGAGCAGCAGCGCGTGCGCGCCTCCGTTGACGTTGGAGACGTCGACACCGCTGTTGGCGCAGAGGAATCCGTGGTGCGTCTCGGTGATGAGGACGCCGTTCTTGCGGCGTAGGACGGCTCGGCTCTCGCGCAGCGCTAATTCGATGACGCGGGCATCGAGGGAGTATTGTTTCGCCCAGGCGATGGATTCGGCCGAGGGGTTAATTGTGGCGAGATCGACCAGGCGGCCTTCAGATTTGGAGACGATTTTGTGTTTGACGATGAGAATGTCGCCGGATTGAAGGTGGAGGCGGCATTGGCGCAGGGCAGCGAGCAGTTTGTCGGCGAGGGAATCGCCGGGGTGGATTTCGTCGGTGAGTGGGATCGGGATCAGGCGAAGTTCGGGACTCGTGCGGCTGGCCTTGGCCTTTCGCGATGAGTCGGCGCTTGGCATAGGAGGTAATGAGCAATACCCGACATTGGGTGGCGCAGCGCTTTCCGCGCTGCGATTGGGCGAAACTCACACTCATCTTAGGATATTTGTTGCAGCGCTGGAAGTCGCAGCGCCCACCCCAAACCAAGCCTCTAGCACCCTGTCATTTCATCTGCCGGAGACAGAGACGTTGCAAGCAACGTCTCTACGAACCGGCGCCGCTGCGGAGCTGAACGGACGAAGCGTCCGTCCCTACCCGGGGATATTCTCGAACCAGGCGCTGGGCCCGGGTTTCGCCGGGGAGCGAAATCAACTGTTGCAGGTCTTCGGGATTGTCAACGTCCACCGCGATGCCGGGCAGTTTGAGAATGACGCACGGCTTGCCGGTCGCTAGCGCGGCGGCGTTGTGCGGTTTGAAGCTGTCGTTGCCGAAGCGGAGCGGGAATAAGTTAGCCGGACTGCGGAAGGCGGCGTTGGTGCCGCGTCCGTCGGCGGCGGGGACCAGTACGCTGCCCTCGGCGGGCGCGTGCTTCAGAATTTCTTCAAGCTCCCACGACTGAATCAGAGGAATGTCGGCGGGGATCACCAGCGTGCTGGCGACGCCTCGCTCGACGCAGATGCGGGTCGCCATCTCAATGGCCCCGGTTTCTCCGGGATTATCGGGATCGGGGATGATTTCGAATCCATATTCCGCGCCGATCTTCACTGCGTAGGGATCGCTAGTAACCACTGCGACCGCCGGACGGGCCTTCCAGTTGTGCAGGGTGGTGAGCACGTCGTGCAGCATGGCCTGGGCCAGCGCAGTGCGGGAAGGCTGATCGAGAACGCCCGCCAGGCGCTGCTTGGCCGAAGACAGGTTCTTGACGGGAACGAGAATCACGGCTGCTGATCCAAACGTCGGAAGGCCACGCCCTGGGGGGTTGGATGACTTGCCCGCGGCCCGGTCGCAACGACGGATAGTACTTCTCGCGCGAGGGCAGCTTTGTCTTCGGGGCTGCGCATGATGGTTTGGGTGCACTGCACGCGCAATCCGTTCTTGCGGAGCGCCTCGGCGTTGCGGGCGTCGCGCGTGTCGCAGATCAGCACGTCGAGAAAATCTTCGTAGGCCTGGGCCACGCCTGCGATCGAGCAGGGCAGGCCCTGTGCCGCCATTAGAATTCCCGCGGGACCGGCGACCGGGGCATTGCCCACGATGGGGCTGACGGCGGCAACTTTTCCATGCGCGCGCTGCAGAGCTTCCCGAATGCCAGGCACGGCCAGAATCGGACCGATGCTGGTGATGGGATTGCTCGGGGCAATCAAAACGGCGTCGGCGGAGGCGATAGCTTCGATGACGCCGGGCGCGGGTTCCGCATCGGAGGCTCCGGCGAAACGCACGGAGTTTACTGGGTCCTGATACCAGCGCTGCACGAAATATTCCTCAAAGCTTAGTTCGCCAGCGGGCGTATCGATGCGGGTTTCGACGCGCGAGTCGCTCATGGGAAGAACGCGTGCTTTGACGCCGAGTTTCTCGGAGATAACAGTCGTTGCGTCAGAGAGCGTTTTGCCCTCGGCCAGCAGACGTGAACGCAGCAGGTGCATGGCGAGGTCGCGGTCGCCGGTGTGGAACCACGTGGGTTCCCCGAGCTGTCCCATGGCCTGCAGGCAAAGAAAGGTGTCGCCCTTCACGCCCCATCCGCGCTCGCGGCTGAGCATGCCGGAGAGCACATAGGTGATCGAATCGATGTCGGGCGAAACGTAGAGACCCCACCAGAGCAGGTCATCGCCGGTGTTGACGACCAGGGTGATGTCTTCGGCGGGCATGACCTGGCGGAGGCCGTCGACGAACTTGGCGCCGCCGGTGCCGCCGCTGAGGACGCAGATCATTCTTTCGGCTCCATTAAGTTTTCGGCTCCATCACGCAGCCCTCGTCACTTGCGCCAGGCCGTGAGCATCGGCGGCAACACGTAGCTTTTCTGATAAAAGACCGGGCCGCGCCGTCAGCGCCGGAAGAAATTCCGGGTACACCGGCAGGCGCTGGCGCAAGGCGAATCCCTTGGCCTCGGTGCGCAGGCGCAGCTGCTCCAGGTGCGGCCAGGGCTTTTCCGGATTGATGAAGTCAGGGGTCAGCGGCGACACTCCTCCCCAATCGTTGATGCCGGCGTCCACTAAATCATCATAGTCATAGTAAGGTGCGGAGAGGTTGGGCGGAGCCTGAATGTTGACCTTAGGGAGTAACAAGCGAGCTACCGCCACGGCGCGGAGCATCTCGCCGCGAGTGGGTTCGGGCCAGTTTGCCATGGGGATCGCGGGCTTCACGCGGAAGTTCTGCACGATCACTTCCTGGATGTGGCCGTAGCGATCATTCATATCGCGGATCGCGAGCAGCGTGTCGACTCGGTCCTCGAGCGACTCGCCAATGCCGATCAGCAGGCCCGTGGTAAAGGGGACATTCTGTTTGCCGGCGTCTGCGATGGTGCGCAGGCGTTTGGCCGGGACTTTGTCGGGAGCATTGTCGTGAGCCGCGCCTGAGGCCAGTAGAGCTGCGTTCGTGGTTTCGAGCATCAGGCCCATGCTGGGGGAGACCGCGGCCAGGCGGGCGATCCATTCGGCGCTGAGCAGGCCGGGATTGGGGTGGGGCAGCAGAGTGGTCTCGCGCAGTACGAGTTCGCACATGGCTTCGAGATAGTGCAGCGTGGAGTTGTAGCCGAGGTGGCGCAGGGTCTCGCGCATTTCGGGGAAAAGCAGTTCGGGTTTGTCGCCCAGGCTGAAGAGGGCTTCGGTGCACCCCAGTTTTTCGCCGGCGCGGGCGACTGCTAAAACTTCGTCCGGGGTCATGGTGTGAGCGCCATGGTCGCCGGGGTCGCGGCGGAAAGTACAGTATCCGCAGTAGTCGCGGCAGAGGTTGGTCAGGGGCAGGAAGACTTTGCGCGAGTAGGTGATGACTCCTGGCTTGAAGCGCTCTTTGGCGGCGCGGGCGCCGGCCAGCAGTTCGGGGAGATCGTCGTCGGTGCAGCAAATCAGGCGTACGGCGTCGTCTCGGGAAATAGGTACGGCGGGAGCGATGGAGGTGACGGCCACGTTGAATCGAATGATACAACGGCCGGGCATGGTAATGTAGGCGGTTGCGTGCCGAACCCGATCGTAGAGACGTAGCTTGCTACGTCTCTGCCGCCGGCACACGAACCACGGTGTGAGAGACGTCGCCAGCAACGCCTCTACGATATGAGCTTGAACCCTACCGAATTTCGCAAAGCGATGGGATGTTTCGCCACCGGGGTGACGATCATCACCGTGGACCTCGATGGTGAAGTCCACGGCATGACCGCCAACGCGTTCGCCTCGGTGTCGCTCGATCCCATGCTGGTGCTGGTGTGCGTGGATCACAGCACGCGTACGCACTCCCATCTGCACGCCAAGAAACGATTCGGGATTAACGTCTTGAGCGAAGGCCAGCGGGCGCTCTCGGAGTATTACGCGCGCGCCGAGCGTGACCATGAGCACGCAGAAACCGAGGCCGGGGCGCGCTTCGACCGGACCGAGCGTGGGACTCCGATGCTGCACGGGTCGCTGGCGTTCCTGGAGTGCCGCTTGCACTCGGCAGAAGTGGCCGGGGACCACACCATCTTTATCGCCGAGGTCGAGGACGTGGTGGTGCGGGAGGGAGAGCCGCTGCTGTTTTTTCGGGGGAAGTATCGGAAAGTGGGGGAAGAAGTGGGGAAGTAGGATCAGATCTTCGGGTTGATACCCATGCGTGACATCGAAAAAATCATCCAGCGCTTCCGCGAACTGTATCCCGGGGTGGAAGTGAGTCAACTCAAAGTGCGACACCCTGGTGCCGATGATGATGGGTTGTGGTTCTTCAGTCATTGCGAAAGTCCGTTTCAAGTCCAGATTGAGTCATCGAACGGGATGTGCCCGTTCCTGATCGAGACGGACGAAAGCGATGCGCGGACTACGACAAATACGGTTGACAAAACTGTTCTGGCGCTTACGGCTCTACTCCATTTATCCAAAACCGAGAGCACGGGCGGATGAGTTGGGTAGGTGTTACTTTTGACCGCCTGAAACATCTAATCTCTGTCGAAATAAATTATTGAAAATGGAGTTGATTCATGACTGAAGATACGGCAGAAAAGATCACGAAGACTGAAGCCGAGTGGAAGAAGCAGCTTACCGACGAGCAGTACCACGTAACCCGCGAGGCTGGCACCGAGTGTGCGTTCACCGGGAAATACTGGAATACGAAAGAACCGGGGATGTATCACTGCGTGTGTTGCGGCTCACCGCTATTCGATTCGCAGACGAAGTTTAATTCGGGGACGGGCTGGCCGAGTTTTACCAAGCCCGCCGAGGGCGGCGGTGTGGTCGAGCATCGGGATACGCAGTACGGGATGGTGCGAACCGAAGTTCGCTGCGCCAAGTGCGATGCTCATCTGGGACATGTGTTTGAGGATGGTCCGGCGCCCACGGGCCTGCGGTATTGCATGAATTCGGCGGCGCTGGATTTGCGGCCGGCGGAGAAGAAGTAACCCGCACTTCTAGCGCTGGCACCTTGCCGGCTGTCGCGAGAGCCTGCCCTGAGCTTGCCGAAGGGGCGTCTCGCCCTAGCTGTGGCTAGCCGAGAGCTTGTCCTGAGGATGTCGAGGGTTTCTCTAGCCATCGGCGCGGCGGGCGAGGACGCCCACCGGACAGCCGCCGGGACGGCGGCGCTACATAGAAACAACAAGGGGCACGCGCGAGCGTGCCCCCTCATTTTTCCCCAGACGTTCGTCCGGCCAACTACGCGCTGGCCGAGGCAGCCAGGGCCTTGGGAGCCTCGGCTGGCTTGGACTGATTCGGCTGCGAGTTCTGCTTGCCTTCGTTGCGGACCTGAATTCGACCCTTGAGCGAAGCGCCGTCTTCGACGCTGATGCGCACGGTGGAGATGTCGCCCGCGACCGAGCCTTCGGCGCGGATATCGACGCGGTCACTGCACTCGATGTTGCCGTTCACCTTGCCCATGACCACAACTTCTTTGGCCTGGATGCTGGCGTCGACCTTGCCGTTGCGGCCGATGGTGACGCGGCTCTCGGGCATGGTGATCTTGCCTTCGATGCGGCCGTCGATGTAGAGAGCTTCGGAGCCGCTGATTTCGCCCTTGATGACCAAAGTGCGGCCGATGGTGGCCTGATCCACGGGAGCGGTCACGGTCTTGACCGGGTTGTAAGCGTTAGGGTTGACAGCCGGCGAGCCGGCCTTGTTGAACGAGTTCTCCGACGACTGAAGCATGCGACCTTCCTTGGGTTCCCGCGCGGCGCCTCGCCCTTGGGCCCGTGGCGCCGATTCCATGCGGTTGGTCTTGAAATTTGTGGCCTGCGGCTGCTGGCCACTTGGCCACCCTGACTATCGCACAGGGGTAAGTGGAGGTGAGAGATTACGGAAGATGGTGTACGGCTGCGGGGCAGTTTGTCCCGCAGGGAGATCTGAAAATAGCCCGGCGTTTTCAACGCCGGGAGGCAAGGTCATGATAGAACTCGTCCTGGAGGGACGGTTGAAACTCGAGTTGTTATTCGGGATGGTTTTCAATCGTGCCTACGGCACGGGATTCACAACCGCTGGACGTTACCCGCCAGTGGAACTGGCGGGGCTATTGTCGTTGGTCCCTCCGGGACAGCTCCACGCGAGTTTGTCGACGGGCTGAACTTAGTCGGAGCCCTGCAGGGCTCCCGACATGTCTTCCCATTCCTTGATCAGCGTGGCATGGCTGGCCTTGTGTTGTTCGAGTTCCTGGGATTGGCGCTGGCTTTCGTCGGCGCTGACGAAGTTCTGTAACTCCGTTTCCAGGCGCGCAATGGTGTCCTCGGCGCGGCTGATTTTTTCTTCCAGCTCGTGGACGCGGTCTTCCATTTGCTTGCGCTTGATTGGGTTCAGGCGCTTCCTGGCTTCGGCGGTTTCACCATCTCCGTTCACGGGTGTGGCAACTTTGGAGGGCTTCGGGGCTGGCTCGTTTCGAGGAGCCTTCGTTCCGGGAACATCATCCAGCGTGGGTGCCACGTGCTGGCCCCCCTGCTTGCGCCAGAGATAGTCTTCGTAGTTGCCGGGGAAGACTTCGACCTTGCCGCCGCCGACTTCGAAGACGCGCGTCGCCAGCTTGTCGATGAAATAGCGGTCGTGCGAAACGAAGACGACGGTGCCTGTGTATTTCACCAGCGCATCGAGCAGGACATCTTTGGCGCGCAGGTCGAGGTGGTTCGTCGGCTCGTCGAGCAGTAGAAAGTTTGCGGGATGCAGGAGCAGCCGCAGCAGGGCATAACGTCCGCGCTCGCCGCCCGAAAGCACGCCGATCTTCTTAAAGACATCGTCTTCCGAAAAAAGAAAACAGCCGAGCAGGCTGCGCAGTTCGGTCTCGCCGCGGCCGGGCGATGCATCTCCGAGATCGTCGAGAATGCGGGCGTCGGGATCGAGCTCTTTATATTGGTCCTGCGCGAAATAATCAGCTGCAACGTTGTGGCCAAGACTGTATTCGCCGCGCGTAACTTTTTCGGTTCCGGCAAGCAGTTTGATCAGCGTCGATTTACCTGCGCCGTTCACGCCGACCAGGGCGATGCGATCTCCCCGCTCGATCATGAAGTCTACGTTGCGGAAAACTTCTTTGTCTACGCTCCCGTTTTTCCCCGGATAGGTCTTAGCCACGTTTAGGAACTCGGCCACGATCCGGCCGCTGGGCTTCGGCTGCGGGAACGAAAAGTGGATCGTCTTTTCTTCCGGAGGAATCTCGATGCGCTCGATCTTTTCCAGTTCCTTGATGCGGCTCTGCACCTGCTTGGCCTTGGTCGCCTGGTAGCGGAAGCGGTTGATGAAGACTTCCAGTTGCTCGATGCGGTCGCGCTGGTTGCGGTAGGCGGCCTGCAATTGCTCGTTGCGCTGCGTCTTCTGCGCGAGGAATTTGTCGTAGTTGCCGGTGTAGAACCAGAACCGCTTGTTCCAGATTTCGGCGATCTTGTTGACCGTGACATCGAGAAAATAGCGATCGTGCGAGATCAGCACGAACGCATGCGGATAATTCTGCAGATATTCTTCCAGCCAGTTACGGGCTTCGAGGTCGAGATGGTTGGTCGGTTCGTCGAGTAATAAGAGGTTGGGTTGCTGCAGAAGAAGCTTGGCCAGCGCGAGCCGCATCTTCCAGCCGCCGGAAAATTCGTCGGTCAGGCGCGGCCAGTCTTCCTTACTAAACCCCAACCCCATCAGGACTCTGCCCACTTCCGACTCGATCGAGTAGCCGTCGCGGGTGCGGAATTCATGCTCCACGCGGTGGTAGCGATCGGCTACGGCGGAGTATTCCGCGCTGGTGTGGTCGAGTTCCGCCATGCTGTGAGTCAGCGATTCCAGTTCCGTTTCCATGGCGCGCAGATCGTCGAACACCGACATGCACTCGGCGAAAACGCTGCGGCCCGAAAGCGTGAGGCCGTCCTGGGGAAGATATCCGGCAGAAGTTCCCTTGGCGACGACGAGCGAGCCGTAGTCGAACGTGTCCATGCCGGCGAGGACCTTCATAAGCGTGGACTTGCCCGTACCGTTGCCGCCGACCAGGCCGATGCGGTCGCGAGGCGTGATGAGCCAATCTGCGTTTTCGAAGAGGAGTTTGTGGCCGAAACGTTTTCCGGCGCCGGAAAGCTGAATCATATTTCGTTGAGAGCGTGGCTGGAGTTATCGTCTCATAAAACCAGTTGCCAGCGCCCAGTTAGCAGACGAACAAAAACTTAACCACAGAGGACGCGGAGGACACGGACGTTAAATAGAAAAAACAGCCTTACGGCCAGACTACGTTCGCGATGGGATCTTTGGAGGCAGCGGCAGGGCGGGCGTTGCGGGGGCCGGGATAGGCTCCCCAGAGCTCGTGGTGGAACTGGATGCGTTCGAGCGCGCGGTCGATCACGGCTTCGAGTTCGTGAAGATATTTGACCTCGCGGCCTTTGGCCAGGCGGCGCTTGGCTTCTTCCGGAGTGAACCACGTGGGATGACGATTGCCTTCGTCGGGGCGGCGCATCTGGTGGATCTCCATCAGGAAGGCTTTGACCACGAATTCCTGCACGCCGCCGGGCTGCCAGAACACGCCCTTGGAGTGAATGTAAAGATGGAAGTGTCGCGGCTCAATCGTGCCCAGCGCGCCGGCTTCTTCTGCGGCCTCGCGCTCGGCGGCCTGGCTGTGCGACAGGCGGGCGTCGGTGGACCCCTTAGGGAAAGTCCACTTGTTGCCTCCGTTGGTATTAACCAGAAGGAACTCAATGGCCGTGCCGCGTCTGCGATAACAGATCGCAGCCACCTGCAGCGGCAAGGACTTCGCAACGCGGGCTGACCCCATGAGCGCCCTCCTGAGAACTTAAGACAAGGTTACATGAAAGATATTTCACTAGTATTAAAGTGCAACAAAAATTGTGCACCCAGGAGGGTTACGAAAGGGTTACGTACCCTTTCGGGAATCAGCACATCTTCGCAACGCCAGCGCAAGCGTGGAAGAGCGGCCCTTCCTTTAGGGCCGCGTAAGGAACCCACCTCATCTAGGGCTTCAGCCCCTATGGTCGCCCCGTCGTAAGCGACGGTTTCAACAGCCCGCTACAGTCCTGCGCCATAGACCGGAATCGTCGCCCCAGTCACGTCCCTTCCTGCATCCCCGGCGAGCCACACGATCAGGCTCGCGACCGACGCGGGCTGCACCCACTGCGACGTGTCCGCTCCCGGCATGTCTTTGCGGTTGGCGGGAGTGTCCATCGTGCCGGGCAAAATGACGTTGGCGGTGATGCCGGCGTCTTTGTTTTCGAGGGCGACCGTGCGGATCAGCGACACCAGCGCCGCTTTCGACGCGCTGTAGGCGCCAACGGTCGCGCCGGGAGCTTCGGCGGCGCGGCTGCCGATGGCCATGATGCGTCCCGCTCCCGCGTTGCGCATGTGCGGGATGACCGCTCGCAGGATGTGGAACGCGCTGTTGACGTTCATATCGAACATGCGCTGGAAAGTGGCGTCGTCGGTGTCGGCCACGGTTTGGCCTCCGGCAAAGCCGCCGACAAGATGGGCCAGGACGTCGATTTTTCCGAAGCGGGCGATGACCGAGTCGGTTGCCTTCTTCGCGGCGTCGAGACTGTCGAGCGCGGCAGGGAGCGCCGTGAACTTCGGGTGGTCGAAGTCCGATTGCCGGATTTTAGGCGAGAGTCCAACGACGGCGAAACCGGCATCCAGCAGGGTTTTCGTGACGTGCGTTCCGAGGCCGCCGCTGGCTCCGGTGACAAGGGCAATTTTTTCTGGCATAGGTCGGGCTCCCTACTGGAACTCATGATAAACGCCTTGAGTCACAAATTGTGGGCGATGAGGCGATGTAACGGCCTTACTCGTAAAGAGCTTTCTCAAGAGCGGAGAACTCATCTCGATTCAACTCCACGTGAGTGGTATGAAGCTTCTTTCCATCTCGCAGTGAGAAGTAAGAGTACGTGTTCGCCGCATCACAACAGCCGACCTTCGTCACTTCATAAACCTGACCGAGCGTCTGTCCACGCTCACCAGCTTCTTCAAAGCTCCACTTAACCGCTTTACCTTCGAGCGCTTCTACCTTAACCGTCGAGCTATCGCCCTCGATTCCATCTTCCCGATCAATCACGAATGATTCACGCAATACCAGGGCCTCGCGCACAGACCCATGCCTAGTCCAGAGGTCGACAATGCTGAATCGCTTGTTCCGCGTGATGAAATGCAGATCTTTTCCCTTCTCTCGAATCTCGTAACTAGAGACTGCAGAACCGCGATCCGAAGGAACACTAATCCCAACGACACCTTCGAGGATCACGAACTCTGCAACAAGAATAATTGGGAGGATGACGACAAAAATGAATACTGGCTTTCTTATGACTTCTCTAAACCCTGACATGGCTTGATCCCTCGAAGCCGAATGTACGGCACAGACACCGTTTTCTCAATACCAGTTGGCAACAGGCGATTGCGATACCTATCCTGGACATTCCGCACCTCACCCTGCGAATTGGGAGAAATCTCAGGCCAGGTTCCGCTGCAGAGTCTCCCGCCCAAGTTCATTTTCCCAGCGAGCGACCACCAGCGTGGCGACGCCGTTGCCGATCATGTTGACCAGGGCGCGGAACATGCTCATGAAGCGGTCGATGCCGAGGATGAGCGCCATCCCAGCCACCGGAATCGCGGGAATCACGCTCAGAGTTCCGACCAGCGCGATGAACGAGGCTCCCTGCACTCCGCTTGCGCCCTTCGAGGTCAGCATCGCGACGGAGAAGATCGTCATCTGCTGCAGCAAGGTCAGGTGCGTGTTGGTAGCTTGCGCGACGAACAGCGCTGCAATCGTCATATATAGCGCGCTGCCGTCGGTGTTGAAGGTGTAGCCGGTGGGCACGATCAGGCCGACCAGCGACCGCGAGCAGCCCAGGCCTTCCAGCTTTTCCATCAGCGTGGGAATTGCCGTCTCGGACGAACTGGTGGCCAGCACCAGCAGAATTTCTTCTTTGATGCGCAGCAAAAATCTCACCAGGCTGAATCCCGCGACCCACGCGATCCCGCCAAACACGATGAAGACGAACAGAATCGAAGTCACCCAGAACGAAGCGATCAGCCGCAGCAGCGGGCCCAGCGACGCCAATCCGTACTTGCCGATGGTGAAAGCCATCGCCCCAAATGCGCCGATGGGCGCAAGTTTCATGACGATGTTGACCATACGGAATACGACCTTGGTGAGCGACTCCAGCAGGGTGACCAGAGGCTTGGCGTGCGCGCCCGCCGCCGACATGGCGAATCCGAACAGGATCGAAACGAACACCACTTCCAGGATGTCGCCCTTGGCGAAGGCGTCGACAATGGTCGTCGGGATAATGTGCATCAGGAAGTCGGTCACGGTCTGCGCCTTGGCTTGGCCCGCATAGTCGGCGACAGCGTGGGTGTCGAGGGTGGTTGGGTTCACGTTGAAGCCGCTTCCGGGATGCACGACATTGCCGACAATAAATCCGATCACCAGCGCTAGCGTCGACACGATCTCAAAATAGAGAAGAGCTTTGCCTCCGACGCGGCCGACCTTGCGCAGGTCCTGCATGCCGGCAATGCCGGTCACGACGGTGCAGAAAATCATCACCGTAATGATCATGGTGATCATCCGGATGAAGGCGTCGCCCAGCGGCTTCATGGCGATTGCGTGTGCGGGACTGAGGTAGCCGAACAAAATCGCGGCCCCGATGGCGACGCTCACCTGTACCCAGAGCGAGGTGTACAAGCGCTTGGGGCGCGGGTTCGGCGCGTCGGGCTGGGGAGTCGCGATCGGAGAAGACATGTCAGTCAGTGGAACTCGGAAAACTTTCGTCTTAGCTTGGTTTTGAAAGGGCGCGGCTTCCAGCCGCACCGTTAGAGCCACAAAATGAGCTGCGGCTTTACAGTCTGCTGAAAAACTCACCATTGCGGGTAAAAGTGCGTCCCGCTAATCGTTTGTTCCTGGGTCCGCTCTCGTTCTAATCCTCCATCTCGATGTGACCGCGGGCCGGGAGGACGCCTCG
>Ga0210394_10000866_pt1 | contig 55247 bp, 35 predicted proteins | sample IncBWC12MmetaG_FD_160121 | JGI IMG/M metagenome (GOLD analysis project Ga0210394, IMG submission 160121) | Forest soil microbial communities from Barre Woods Harvard Forest LTER site, Petersham, Massachusetts, United States - Inc-BW-C-12-M | ecosystem: Environmental > Terrestrial > Soil >...
CCATCGCCCGCTCAAAGTTCGATCCCGCCAGCCGCCGCGATTGATCCTGGCTTCTCTCCGGCTTCTCGGTGAACAACGGACCATACAGCCAGGACATGGGCGCGCCATCGCATTCCATCCCAAGAAACAAAACGTCCACGTCTCCCACTTCGGCCTGCACGTGTCTGTACATCTGCGGGCTGATATTGCACGAGTCCGCCGCGAACAGCAGCGAGTGTCCGTTCACCCGCGCCAGGTACGCCATTTTGGTGCGGATATCCAAATCGCCGTGCTCTCCCAGAAACGGGATGGCCGTCACCCGCAGCGGCCCGAATTGCAGCTCTTCCATCTCCTCCATCTCCACCACATTCTTGAAGCCGCAATTTTTCAGGATCAGCCTCATGGAAGGATCTTGCAGGCTTCCGCCCGCGTTGCGCGGCACCACAATCGCCCTGATTCTCGATCGCAGTTGCAGCAGCGTCTCGAACAGCAGATGATCCTGATGATTGTGCGTGATCAGCACGCAATCAATCGTCTCCGGCAGATCTTCGTAGGTGTACCGCGAAATTCCGCTCTCGTAGGTGTAGCTCAACACCGGATCCATCAGGATGCTCGACCCGCCCGCTTCCAGCAGAATGCAGGCATGGCCAAAATACCGCCAGCGTGCTCCTTTGCCCTCATATTTCTGGTATGCCCCCGCCGCTTCAGGTGTCAGGAACGACCGGAACACTTCCTCATCGTCATCAGCCAGGCCGAGCGCGTCTTTAACCTCCCCAAAGGTGGAGGACCGTTTCTTCAGTTCAAACAGACGATCCACCTGTTCGCTGGCAAAAGGAGTCCGCAAGTGAACAGTGCCCTCATCCTTGAATCTCGGAGTGCTCAAAACGAACGGCCGGTCATCCTGGCTGATCAGCGAGAGCATCAGCGTCTGCCGCGCCGGATCGTAGTATGGACTCCGGTACAACAGGGGCTCAATCAGGCGGAACGAAGCATGATTATGCAGGTCGTAAACCAGCTCCACGTATCCCTGCAGCGGCTCGGGAATTTGCGCGTACAACGGTTCGAGCGAGTATCCCGCAGCCTGGGCGCGCAGCATCGCCTCGAGCTCGCAAATCGCGCGCGACAGTTGGATCAGCGGCGTGTTCCGGGTTTCAAGCGCCAAATTGCGCACGTCTTCGACGCGCTCCGCTGGCAAGTCCATGAACGGCCCGCCCAGCATCTTCGGATTCTTAACCGCTGCCGCGTGCGCCGCCGGCGATTGCAGAAACGAATCCATGATCCGCAGATGCCGTTCGGTCACGTTTCTCGCCGCCGTGGCCGGGGCAATCAGGTGCGACCACGCATACCATTGGTGTACCAGTGGTTCAACCACTACATTCGGCCGCAAATAAAGCTGTTCTTTCATGTGCCTGGGATTTTCCGCTTCTGAGTTAAGCAAACCAAGACGCGTGAAGGTTTAGAGATACACCAAAGCTCCGCGTTTGCTAACCGATAAGTTCGCCGCCTCCAGCATCTTGACCACCCGCAGCCCCGCCGCGCCGTCGTTGGAAGGAGCGCGATTGCTCGCAAGGCAATCCACAAAGTAGGCCAATTCCTGTTTCAATGCTTCGACCTGTTCCACCTGCGGGGCCCACATGTCGCCGGAGCGGTAGTTCACCAGCAGGTTGTACAGGCCTTCCTGAGTGGTGATGTGCACGCCCTTGTCGTAAATCTTGATCTTCTCGTCCGCTTCCAGATCGTTCCACACCAGCATCTTCTTTTCGCCGCCGATCAGCGTCGTCCGCACTTTCACTGGCGACAGCCAGTTGACGTTGATGTGGGCGATGATCTTGCCCGGAAAATATACGGTAATGAATGCCACATCTTCGTGGCCGTTCAGGTGCGTCTGTCCCGTCGCCGAAATAGCTTCGGGAGACTCCTTAATCAGGTGATCAATGATCGAGAGATCGTGCGGAGCCAGATCCCAGATCACGTTGACATCGTGCTGGAAAAGCCCCAGATTCACTCGAGTGGAATCGTAGTAATAGAGCTTCCCCAGTTCCCCGCCGTGCAGCAACTGGCAGATCTTTTTCACCGCTCCGGTAAACAGGAAGGTGTGATCCACCATGATCCTCAGATTCTTCTGCTCCGCCAGGTTGATGAGCTCTTCCGCCTGGGCGGTGCTGCTCGTGAACGGCTTTTCCACAAACACGTGTTTGCCATGTTCTAGCGCCGCTTTCGTCAGCTCATAGTGCGTCCACACCGGGGTTACCACCGCCACCGCGTCGATTGCGGTCGATGACATAACTTCGGAACTCGTCGCTGTCACTTTGATGTGCGGATACGCCTTTTGCATCCTCTTGCGCGCCGCCGGGCTCTTGTCGCACACCAACGCCACTTCGGACCCGTCCAACTGGTCAAGGTTGCGGACCACGTTCGGACCCCAGTAGCCGTACCCGATTACCCCAAACTTAACCATGGTTCACCGCCAACTGCGTTTCCTCCGACTTTGTTTTCTTGGACTCTTGACTCACAGAAACCATCCACCAGGAGGAGGTAGTGCGACCGTCAAGCGTATGCCGGATAAGACCCTTGCACTTAGCAAGCGCCGTCGCCGGTGAATACCGCCCCGGGAGTACGCAACAGAATCTTTAAGTCCAGCCAGGGCGACCAGCTCTGCGCGTAGCGCAGGTCCAGGCGCACCATTTCGTCGAACTTTACCTTGCTCCGCCCGTTCACCTGCCACAGCCCGGTGATCCCCGGCTTAGCTTCCAGCACCCGCCGCCGATGCCAGATGTCATACGCTTCAACTTCGTAAGGAATGGCAGGGCGCGGCCCTACCAGCGACATCTCACCGCGCAGCACATTGAAGAACTGCGGCAGCTCGTCCAGACTGGTCTTGCGCAGGAAGGCACCGACCGACGTGATGCGCGGATCCACAGTCAGCTTGTAAACTCCGTTGCCATTGCCATTGCCGTTGCTGGGCTTGCGTTCGGCTTTTCCCGCGATCAGATCCCGCACATAGTCCTGGTGCAGGCTGGGGTCGTTGTTGATATACATCGAGCGGAATTTCAAGAATACAAAGGACTTCCCATGTTGCCCGACCCGGCGTTGCCGGAAGAGGATCGGGCCTTCCGAGGTCAGCTTCACCGCCAGGGCAATCGCCAAGAACAACGGTGCGAACAGAACCAGCGCCAGCACGCTGCCGGCAACGTCCATGTACCTCTTCAACGCACGGAAAAGCCTTCGGGAATCGTCTCTTCGGGAAAGATCAGGGTACAGAGCGGGATTGCTTGGCCGCGACAGTTCTTGGTCCCATTCTTCGGGAAAAAGGTGGAAGGTCACATTGACCCGCGTCAGTTGATCCTCGCTTAGATAATTGCGCAGAATGGCGCTGACCCGGTTCAGGATCGTCTCTACAATGCCAGTGGGCTCCTCCGCTCCCAGTTCGGTGAACATCACACCCAGAATCGATTCATCCTTGTACCACCCGGTGACGTCCGTCTCCCGGGTCATCAAGGCCACAGCCGACAGAATGCTCGCCATCTGCTTTTCCCCGCTGCCCGCCGGGAGCGCAGTACCGATGTCCAGCAGGATGAGCAGGAATGGCTTGCGCGAGCGCTCGGTGCGCTTTCTTTCGAGAGAGATCATGCGGTGAAAGGAGTCTTCGCCCAATAGGATCCGCTCGCCAGCCGGCATGGCGCTGGTTACACGAACGCTGAGGAGTTGAGGGTTGCTGGAATTTTGTAACTTCACGGTACGTCTCCCTGCTCTGCCCCTTTGGAAAGTGGAGCAGAAGCGAATGGCCTGCCATCGAGCTGTGTGGGGTAGGGGCTAAACCGTGGGGGAGAAAAACTGCTAACGACGACTAACGAGTAAAGACCTTAGATTAAATACCCGGACCAGTTTGTGACTTCGTTTCCAGCGCCCGATTCGGCGTCGGCGAACCTTTGGCGTGGTAGCGGTAGTAATAGTAGCTGTGCTCGGTATTGCTGCAACTGTTCAACACAACGCCCAGAAGTTTAGCCTGCTCCAGCGCCTCCAGGCCGCGTTTCAACTGCCGTTTCTGGGTAGTTCCCTCCCGGGTTACGAGCAGGACTCCCTCGGAAATGCGGGCCCAGATGCTGGTGTCTCCCAGGGGCAGCACGGGGGGAGAATCAATCACGATCCAATCGAACCATGCGCCCAACTGTTCCATCAATTCCGCTAGTTTGACCGTTTGCATCAATTCCAACGGATTATCCGGCGGACTTCCCGCCGGCAACAGCCAGAATCCCGCGTTTTCCAGATAATAAATATTTCTGATCTGGCCGCTTCCCTCCTGCAGCCATTCGCTGATGCCGGGCAGCTTTCCTAACCCGAGCCGCGGTCCCATGACCGGGCGCCGCAGGTCCCCTTCCAGCAGAAGCACCCGCTGCGGCTTCTTGCTGGACAGCGCCGCGGCCAGGTTCGCCGAAACCATGCTCTTCCCTTCTTCCGGAATCGTGCTGGTGACCAGGATTTTCTTGAGCTTTCGGCCCTGTTGCTGAAGCTGTCTCAGGCGCACTCCCAGAAAGCGGAATTTTTCCGCCGCCAGACTTTCGGTGGCGGTCAGGCACACCAGTTTGCTCTCCTGCGGCAGGCAGACCTGCAAGGAAGCAAATTCCGGAAAAGCCAAAGGTCCATCCAAAAGCTCCCGCTCGGCAGGCGGCAACAGATCCGTAGCCGACGCCCGGGACGGCGACAGGGGGCTAGACCCGCGTTGCGCTTCCGATCTTTGTAGTGCCTCGAATATTCGGCTCATAATTTACTCGCCGTTGTTACTCACTTCCGGCGATTCCAGCCTCCTCCTCTGCGATTATCCCCGCAAGTAGCTGACTGCGCTGCCGGCCAGAATCACGGCAAAAACCAGACCCGCGCTCGCCCACTCCAGCCAGGCTCGATGCTGCTGCCTGGTCTCCTCTTTCGCCGTGGCTACGCTGGGAATCTCGGCGAGGATGCTGAGACCCACCAGATCCTTGAGCTCTTGTTCGCTGTAAAGCCGGTCATCCAGGAACTCCGCCGCGGCGGTGAAAGCCACCCCCAGCCCCAGTCCCGCCAGCAGCGCGATGCCGCACCACTTCAGCCGGTCGGGAGAGTAAGGTTTTATCGGCAAGCTCGGCGGATCGAGAATACGGAAGTGCTCTCCCTGCTGTCGCAACTCCATGCTCGTAGCCAGTTCCGAGTCGTTCTTTTTCTTCAGCAGTTCATCGTAATTCGCTTTGGATTGCTCGTAGCCACGGGTCAAGTCGGTCAGTTGCTGCTCCCGCACCGGTTCCTGGTTCAGATGCGCCTGATACCCGGCAATTCTCCCCTGTAACTCCCGGATGGATTTTCCCCGATTGGTGATTTCCAGCTTGTTGGCCTGCAACTGGCTCTGCAACTGGAGTGTCGGTTCGCTTTTCATTTCCCCGTCGTCGGTGGACGCCGCCGCGCTCGTCGGCTGCGCCTTCAGCGCGGCTATCATCTGCTGCTTCATTTTCTCCGTCTTGGCAATCTGTTCTTTCACTTTGCGCACGTCCGGATGCCGGTCGGTGTAATGCGAGCTCAAATCGGCGAGCTGTGCCCTTAGCTTTTCCAGTTCCGCATTCAAGGCCGGCAAGCCCACCGGCGCCCCGTCGGCAGTCTTGGGAGATCGTTGCAGCGCGTTGTACTGGCCAATGAGGGATTGCAAATAAACTCCCTGCTGCTTGGCCGTGTTTAACGCGTCTTCCTCCGCCTGCAGTTGAGTTTGCAGCCCGCTCAGAATTTGCAGGTTGCTCTGCAGCTGTCCGGGCAGTTCCCCGAGGTGCTGGTCCTTGAATTCCCTCACCTTCTGTTCCTGTTCGCTAAGGGACTTCCGCGCCTCTTCCAGTTGCGTCTGCAGGAACTTGGTGGTGTCTTCCGATTGCTGCTGCCGCTCTTCCAGGTTCTCGCTGATGAAGAGATTCGTGAGCGCGCTGGTGACCTGTTGCGCGGTATAGGGATTACCCGCCGAAAAATAGACGTTAAATGCTGTCAGTTCCTCCCGCCCTTGTCCGTGGACCAGCTCAATCTCGATGTCCTTGCGCATGCGCTCCACCAGGTCATCCGGGGCCACTTTCTGGCGGTCCCCGGCATACAGGTTCAGGCTTTCGATGATATGCAGCAGCCGGGTGCGGCTCAGGATTTGCTGGGTGATGCTCTGCAAGCGGTCTTGCAGGTTCCCGGTGATGTTAGGCACGACGTACTGTTGCGGCACCGTGGGCTGTTCCACCAGGATCAGCGTGCCCGAGCGGTACACCGAGGGCAGAATCCAGCTCGCTCCCCAAACCACCGCCCATCCCGCAAACAGCGGGATCAGGAAATACCAATGCCGCCGCCGAATGATTTCCCGAAACTGCTGCGGGTTGAACTTTTCCCCGGGTTTCTCTTCGAAATCGTCTGCCATATTATCTTCCTATCGCTCGCTCAAACTGGTAGGACAGCGTAACCCAAACCCGGTTGCGATCCGGGGCAATCGCGCCCGCCAACAGGCCGCCGTAATTTTGGTGCAACCGCATGTAGGCCAGGTCGGTGCTGAAATGCTGCCCCCACTGGCGCTGCGCCGAGATGCTTCCTGAAATCGTATGCCCGCCGCTGGTGAACGTCGGCAAAGCATCCAGCACATTGCTGTCGGAATAGGCCCCCACCGCCGAGACCGTTAAATGAGGAAACAATTGGTGCCGCACCGCCAGGCTTCCCGAGTACGATCGCACCGGCCCCACCAGACCGCCCCCGTCGCTGATTCTGCGCGCCGCTGCAACGTTCACGCTGGTCTGCTTGCCCTGCCAGCCCAGGCCCCCGCCTGCTTCCGGCGACCACATCCGCTGCTCCACCAGCCCGGTTCCGTAAACATCAGAGTGCTGGGGGCCCCCGAAAAACGAGACCGACAGGCTTGGCTTCAGCATGATCGTATAAAACAGCGCCACGCTCTGCACTTTGGCGTTGACTTCACTCGGATCGGTCAGCAGCATCTGATATTGATACGTCGCCCCGAAGTAGTGTCTCTGCGATATTCGGCGAGTGTAAAACGCCTGGCCTCCACGCGCGCTTGCGCCAAACAACCCTCCTGCCTGGGCTTGGTTCGGATAGCGCAGTTCGGTGAACGTTCCACTCGCCCCCACCATGTCATTGGTGCTGAATTGATAGCTGATCTGGGCGCTGCCGGTGTTGCTGAGCACATCCGCGATGGGTGCGATGACCCCCGGGTTCGGGCTTTGCAGCAGGCCCCCAATCGAAACCGGAGGCTCCAGGTTCGCCTGATTCAGAATGTTCGAAGTTCGCGTAAATCCGTCCGCCAGCGTCATGGTCACATGCGGGCTCAGCCGGTAGGTAAAGTTCGCTCCCAGCCGCTGATCCGATTCGTTGCGCACTGAGGTGTGCTGATAAAACGTGAACCCCGGATTGTAGGCCACGCCCCAGCGCAGCCGCGATGTGGCTTGATCCAGCGCGATGCTCGGCCATATCGAATAACTCTCATCGCCTACCGCACTGCCATCGGCGGCGGAGTACACGTCGCTGTCGTAGGCGCTGATAAAAGCGATCCCGCCGCGCAAATAGTTTGACCGCTCCATCTCTGTGCTGTAGGCCAGCGAACTCCCCTCTACGTTCACGGCCGCCGGCGTCGCCATCCGCGCGTCTTCGTTCGCCAGCGGCGGCTCGGCTCCGGAACCGGCTTGGCCCCGCGCCGCTACGCTCGCGAACACCAAAAGAATCAGCCAGGTGCGAGTCAACATGGTTTGCGCTCTCACGGCACCACGATCGTGTCGCCGGGGTGCAGCTTGATGTTCTGCTCCGGGTTCTTGCCCTTGATCACGTCCTTGTAGTTGAACGGAATGCGCGATTCTTCCCCATTCTGGCCCTTGCGCAGAACGTAGATGGATTTTTGCTTGGCAAAATCGCGGAAGCCGCCGGCCAGAGCAATCGCATCCAGCACCGTGGCCGAGTTGGTCAGCAAATACGAACCCGGCTTGCTCACCTGGCCGAGAATGTTGAATTTCTGGCTGCGGATTTCCTGCACGATCACGGTAACTTCCGGCTCGGAAATGTAACTTTGCAGCTTGCTCGAAATCTGCTGTTCCAGTTGCCGGGGAGTCTCTCCGCTGGCCTGCACTTCGCCCGCCAGCGGCAGCGAAATCTTCCCGTCGGAACGGACCGGGACGGTGCGCGAGATATCCGGCTCCTTCCACACGCTGATGGCCAGTACATCGTCCACCCCGACGATGTAGCTGTCATCGTGCGCCTTGACGGTGGCCGTGGGCGCGTCGCTCATGGGCGAATTGGTCTGCGCCCAAACCCCTGTACCGGCCAGCATCAGAGCCATGAAGAGCACTCCGACCGTGCCCTGCGTCCGTCGGGAATATCGTGGGGAGATCTTCATAAACTTGCTCCTGTGCTGCACCTCGCTTGCTTCCACTCTCTAGCTCGGCTCCCGGCCGCCCTTGCCCCGATCCTCGAACCAAGCCGCGGCAGCGTAGCTTCTCCGCGGGTTCATCTGGTACTGCTGAATCTTGTACAGCAAGGTGCGGTAGCTGACTTTCAGCAGCCGCGCCGCCGCCTTGCGATTCCAGTTGGTCTGCTCCAGCGCGTTATTGATCGCGTTCTTCTCGGCCTCTCCCTTGACGTTCTCCACGAACGATTTGAGGCCGTACGAAGCATCTTCGGATTGCAACGCTTCCAGGCGTGTGCGATAGACCAGATCTCCCGGCTGCCCCGTCAACCCGTGCCCGGCGAGGGAGCTGATGTTGCGTTCCAATTCCCGCAGCGCCAACTCTTCATCTCCCACGACCAGATATCGCTTGACGAAACTTTCCAGCTCAATTAAATTCCCCGGCCAGGCATAGCGCTGGCAGTGCTCCAGCATGGCCGCGGAAAACACGCGCGCCGGCAAGCTGTAGTGCTGCGCCAGTTGTTTCATGAAGTGTCCCATCAGCAGCGGAATTTCCTCCTGGCGAAGGCGCACCGGAGGCACGTACAGGCTGAACGCGCTCAGCCGGTAGTAAAGATCCTCCCGCAGCTTTCCTCCCGCCATGACTTCTCTGATATTGGCGCAGGTGCTGGCCATAATTCGGACATTCATGGCGATCTTCTCACCGCCGCCCCGCCGGATGAAGTACCTGCTCTGGATCGCATTCAGCAGCTTGGTTTGCAGCTCGGGCGTCATTTCCGAGACCTCTTCCAGGAGAATTGCACCCCGGTCGCCGAGTTCAAACTTGCCCGGCTTTGTATGATCACTCCCGCCCAACGCAGATTCGCTCCCGAACAGTTCGCTATCCAGAAGATCGCCGGGAAATGCCCCGCAATCAACCTTGAGGAATCGGAACCCCGAGCGCACCGAAAGCTTGTGGATCAAGCGCGCGGTGATCTCCTGCCCGCTTCCGCTCTCACCTATGATCAACAGGGGCGCGTCCACTTGCGCCAGCAACTCGGCTTGCGCCCGCAGTTTCTGCATCACTGCGCTGGCTGCGACAAAGAACAGGTTCTGGCCGACTTCTTCGATCCCCTCGCCAGCTATGTCCGTGTCCATATCCCGGCCCGACGCAGCCAAGTGCTGTTCAATGGCTTGGGCGAGTTGTTGCCCGTCACCGTTTCGGATGACAAAGCCCTGCGCGCCCAGACGAATAGCCTCCAGCTTTTGGCCGGCATCTTCGCTATCGGCAAACACCACAACCCGAACGCCCGGACTCACCCGGCGCAGCCATCTCAGGGTGTGCAGCCCATCTCCTCCCGACCGCGCCAGGTCGAGCAGCACCAATTGCGGCGCCGTCCCGGATTGTAAGCGTTCCAGCGCTTCCCACCCACTGCTCGCCCCTTCCAGTTGCCAGGCTTTGCGTTCGGCAATCGCCTGCAGCGAAGCCCAGCCGGAAGGTTCCCCGCTTACCAGCAGGATCCGCAAACTTTCTGTCGCTAGGTTGGTCACTTGTGTTCTTGGAGCTTCAACTAGACAAGTTGGATGGGAATTGGCTTTGGGAAGGGCCCGGCTTCATCCGGGCCGCCAAACATACAAATTAAAAGACCAAGCTTCAGCTCTTGAGGATTCGCCTGCTAGACTCGAGAAAATCGCTTATCAGGCGAGTTCTCGTTGCTGACGTAGCTTCGCCCTCTGAGTCACATCCTAGGAAAATAGTTCTTGATTTCTCAATCCAAGTTCTCGATCGAGCTTTCTCACTCAGGTTCTTGCGTTTGCAACTAAATGGGGGGAAGGGAGACGACGGGGTTGGGGGTAATACCCGCAGTGATTACTGTTGCAGATTAAGCACAGATGCAATCTCGTGCAAGAGGTACATGCTCTCTGCGACACATGTCTCCTGAGCACTAGAGCCCTAGTTACCAAGGTAGACAGAAGATGAGACTAGAGAAGCTTTTCCTAGTTTCTTGGGAAGACCGGCCCTAGTCCGGGCCTCGCCCAAAGCTGAGACCAGCGTGGACGCCCTCGCGTTTTCTCGATCCTCCCTCGCTTCATGCAGGAAAACCTGGGTCTGCGTAGACAGATATACGTGGAACAAAGTAGTTGGAACAGGACCCAATGGGGTCCGATCTCCTCTAGTGCCAAAGTACTGCACTTGTGCAAAAAAATGTTGCGAAGTGCGCGCAGAAGGGCTATAGTAGCTTTCAAGATCGGTGCATACCCCCTCCGCACCAAAATTCCCCCCATTTTGTGGTTTGTAGCTGCGACTGGCCCCCTTTCATCGCAGCGAGTTGCTTAACAACGATGTTTTAGACATCTTGGGTCCAGTGCAATCACTGGCTTGGAGGATTTATGCAGCCCATGGGTTCAAGGGAAAAACCCATTCGTGTTTTGGTTGCCGTCAATACCCGTATCCAGACCCAGTTGCTGGCAGAGGCCTTGGGCCGCGATCCGCAGCTAAACGTGCTGGGCGCGCCGGAATCTGACCCGGAATTAATTCACACCGCCGCCGCCCACTCAACCGAAGTCGCCATCATCGGCTGCTGTTTGGAGGAACAGCCCCTCCGCGGGATCGAGGTTTTGCGCAACCTTCGCGCTGCTCACCCCTCTGTTCAGCCAGTAATGCTGCTGGATTCATCCCGCCGCGAACTGGTGCTCGAGGCTTTCCGCGCCGGAGCAAAGGGAGTTCTGGGACGGCATGAATCCATCGAGACTCTCGCTGATTGCGTGCGCCAGGTTCACAGCGGCCGGGCGTGGGCTGGTGCTCAGGAAATGGCCTACGCTCTCGAGGCTTTGGCCTCCACCCCAAACGTGCGCGCCGTGAGTGCCAACGGCCTGAGCTTGCTTTCCAAACGCGAGTTGGACGTGGTCCGCAGCCTAGCCGAGGGGCTCACCAACCGCGAGATTGCCGCACGTCTCGGCCTCAGCCAACACACCATCAAGAATTATCTCTTCCGCGTCTTTGACAAGCTCGGAGTCTCCAGTCGGATCGAGCTTTTGTTTCTCACCTTGTCGCAGCCGGCAGTGTTTGCCCAACCCGTGCCTCAGTCTGCTTCCGAGCCTCTCGAGGACTTCGAACATTCCAGCGTGGCGTCTTGTAAGAAGGCTGCCGAGCGCGGCCTTCCTGAAGCTCAGACCCGGTTGGCCGAAATGTATTGGCGCGGCGAGAACGTTCCTCCCGATCCGATCGCGGCTTACATGTGGTATTTGATCTCCGAAGAAACCAACCTTCAGCTCAAAGAAAAGATCACCGGCGCGAAAAGAAAGCTGGCGGAGTCGCTGACCACCGAACAGATCCTCGATGCTCAGCAGAAAGCGATGGCCCGCCTCATGAAGAAGCCGTCGCTGCCGCGGACTGAGTCGGCGAAGAAGTCCCTTGCCATGCAGGCTTCGGTAAGCTGATTTTTCTCCGGGTTTGAGCCGTCTTCTGCAATCACAAGCGCAGCCGCAGCCGTGTCTACTGCCCTGCCTTGAAGAAATCTCCGCCGCTTAAAGAGAGGATAATTAGAGGGTTTCTTCTCTCCCTTTGGTCGTCGGGAGCACAACTAGGTCACTCAATTGTATCGAACCAGTACCCGTGGGCCGTTTTTCCTCTGTGTTCCCCTGTGTCCCCTGTGGTGAAGAAGTTTCCGCCGAACTCCTTTGCACAGGGCACTACTGCGCGGGAGACTTCGCTTCCAGCGGCGCCTTGAAGAATTTCCGTCTCACTCTATCAAAATAAGTCTCGATCTCGCTGATCCCCAGAAGTTTGGCCATAAGAACTGTGATTAGAACTCCAACCGCAGTTCCCGCAAACAACATAACTGCTGCGCCGGAGCGGGTTCTCCACGGAATCCGCGTATGAAACCATAGCGTCACGCGGTAGCAAGCCAGGCCGGCGACAGTTGAGGCCAGTGTCATTTTTCCAAAGAACGTCGCCAGTTTCCCGGCTTCGTGGTTCTTGGTGTGCCGGTTCAGCAGGAAGAACAGCGCGATCATATATAGAAAAATTCCCGTCGAACTCGCCATCGCCAGCCCCAGATACTGATACCTGTGAACCAGAAACGAATACACCGGGAGGTTCACCACCGTGGTCAATGTGCCCACCAGCGCCGGCGTCCAGGTGTTGTGGGTGGCATAGAATCCCCGCGAAAAAATGTATTGCGCCGCCCAGGCAAACATTCCCAGCGAGAAAACCGCCAGGGCATTAGCCGTCGCCTCGAAATCCCCTCCATGCAGGCGCGTCTTCGAAAACACAAAATAAACCACCGACGTGCTCTGCGCGATGGTCAATGCCGAAATTGGCATCACCATCAGCAGCAGCCCTTTCATGGTCGAGTTCAGGATGCGGTTCAACTCATCAAACTTCCCTTCCGAATAAAGCTGCGCCAGGATAGGGAACGAAACCACGCCCACCCCCTGCCCAACCGCCGTCAGCGGAACCCGCATCAGCGTCTTGCCGTAACTCAACCAGGTAATTGACGCTGGCTGCAGAAACGATCCGAACCAGCGCATGATCCAGTCATCTGTAAACGTCAGCGATAACGCCAACATGATCGGAACCGCGAGCTTGAGAAACAGAATGAACCCGGGATGCCGCACATCCAGGTTCGGCCGGAAATGCGCTCCCGCCCGGACTGCGCCATACAACTGCAACAACCCGTTCCCCAGCACCGCCCCCACCAGCACCCCAATCGCAAAACCAATGATCCCCACATACCGGTAAAGAAACCAGCCGCCCAGAATAATAAAGAGGTTGTAAATGACCGTCGCCAGCGACGGAATCAGAAACCGGTTCTTGGCATACTGCACCGACGACAAAATGCTCCCCTGCACAAAGCAGAATTGCGCTGGCAGCATCAGCCGGGTGAGAAAGATGACTTCTTCTTTTGCCTCCGGCGAAAACCCCGGCGAGATAATGTTCACGATCTGCGGCGCAAAAATTTCCGCCGCGATGATCACCGCGACCATCAGCAGTCCCATGAAGGTGGTCACTGTCGCAAAAACGTGCCACGCCTCGTCCTCCCGCCCTTCTGCAACATATTTGGTGAATACCGGAATAAAGATGACGCTCAACGACGCCCCGGCCACCAGATAATTCAGAAAATCCGGCAAGGTGAAGGCCGCATAATAAGCATCGGTGGCTGCATTCGATCCCACCTGGTGCGCCAGCGTCCACTCCCGCAGGAAGCCCAACACGCGGCTCAGCAACACGCTGGCCGTCACGATACTAGCCGCGCCTGCGAATCGCCGGCCTACGCTTGGAGCATTGACAGTTGTCGCCACGATTGCTTTCTTAAAGAATCTACGATCACCGCAGTCAGGCGGGGGACAGATTTATGGGATCAGGGCAGATAGTTGCGCAATCCGGGTTCCACTCCCAGCACCCCTCACAGTCAGCTAAACCACTCACCTTACGGCATTTACCTTATGCTGTCACGTGGAAAAAGGTCTCCCTGTGCAAGACATTTCAGGCTTGAACCTCTCGTTTATCCCACTCCGGCTAATATGGGGCTTTCTCCCCAACCCTTGCAACGGTACCGTTGTTGGTGAACTTTCTCCGGATTGCCGATGTAGGCGCTGGCGTCCCGCTCGTGCAGAGGCCGGATTGCCCCAGTCTTCCCCCGCGAAACTTTCTCCGAGCACTTGGGTTAGCAACTACTTCCGGCAGGTAACATTCTGGGTTCATACGTAGCGCTGCCTCAGTCACTTGAGTGCATAATTTGGTATGGGCCTGTAACCGGGAAACCTATTGAACTCAAGTGTTTGCCCTTTGGAATCTCTTGACTGTGAGGCTGCATCAAAGTTGCTAAATACAGTTCCATCTAAATCTCTTGAACGTTTTGGAGAATAACTTGAAAAAACTAATCCTGATCACTGCTCTGTTCGCGTTCTTCGCAGTCGGTGCCACGGCTCACGCCCAGCAACTGGATGTCGGCGTTGGCTTCGGAACCCTCAGTTCGCCTGCTCTCACCACTTCCGGCGGAGTCATTTATCCGAGTGAGCGCGGTGGCTTGTACCCAAGCTTCAGTGCCGATTTTCTTGTCTACCACCGCATCGGCTTTGAGGGCGACATCGCCTGGAGGGCAAGTCAGAGTCTGTACGGCGGGGTCGGCGGAAACCCCTATCGCCCCCTGTTCTACTCATTCAACGCCATCTGGGCTCCGCGTCTTTCCAAGAACTTCACCGCCGAGCTGTTAGGCGGAGTCGGCGGCGAAGATATTCGTTTCTACGGCAACGCTAACTTCAACCCATTTTCTGGATACACCAACTACGTCAGCAGCAACCACTTCATGGGAGATGTCGGCGGCGGCCTTCGCGCTTACTTTTGGCACAACGCGTTCATCCGGCCCGAAGTTCGCCTCTACTTCATTCACAACAACGTCGAGTTCAGCTCTAGCTATGCCGCGCGTTACGGCGCCACTCTCGGCTATAGCTTCGGCGGAAAATAACCTCCAGTCAAGATTGAACCGGTCATCCCTCGCCCCGCGCTTTCACCAGCGGGGCGAGGGATCCCGCGTGTGCCTCCTCAAATCCCGTGGGTGACGGATCACGTGTTATGGACTGGTGTATGATTCCGGTTTGAATAGTGTCGGGAGGATAACCATGAGATCACCTCTGTTGCCCATCTCACTGATGATGGCTGCGACCCTCTCTCTCGCAGGCAACGGCGTTGCCAAGCCTGCGAATCTGCCTCCGAATGCAACGGAAAACGTGCAAGTCATCGAAGTTACCGCGAAGAAGTACGAATTCAATCCGTCACCGATCCACGTCAAGCAAGGCACCAGAGTCCGGCTTAAGATTACGGCGACCGACCACGCACATGGCTTCAGGATCAGACACTGGCCGGATGACGCCCCGGCTGAGGGAAACCCGGGTCTTGTTTTCTCATCTCCGCTGGACTGTCAGAAGATCGAGAAAGGCCAGACGGAAACAATTGAGTTTGTGGCGCAAACACCGGGAACGTACTCTTTCCGGTGCTGCACTCGCTGCGGATTGCATCACCGAGGAATGGAAGGCCAGCTAATCGTCGAACCGTGACCTGAGGACAGGTGAGGGTCGGTCGGCTCGGTGATTCAGTACAGCGGGTTGCCCCGCCCTTTCGCGGTTTCTTGCTAAAGGTGGGGATTTTACTCGTGTAGCGCCGACACTCTCGCCCGCCGCCCAAGCGAAGTATGGACGCGGCCCCTCGAGAATTAAATGAGGCTGAATAGCCTCGGCCACTCGCCTGACGATGTTTCCAAGATCATTCGACTCACTTGGCTCGGAGTTCCGTTGCCTCAGCCTCCGAGAGGCCTCCTGCTGTAATCTTTCGGGCTGAGGACAAAGTAAGTAGCGTTTTGAGAATCACGTACAACACCGGGATGAAGAATAAGTTCAGGACGGTGGAAAACAACATCCCGCCGACAATCGCAGTTCCGACCGAGTGCCGTCCAAGCTTTCCGGCGCCGGTTGCGAAGTAAAGTGGCAGCACACCGAGAATGAATGCAAACGACGTCATCAGGATCGGGCGCAAGCGCAATTCGGCCGCTTCAATCGCCGCGTTTATGATCGAGCGGCCCTGCTGGACTAGCTGCTCGGCAAATTCGACGATCAGAATCGAGTTCTTTGCCGAGAGCCCAATCAGCATGACCAGACCGATCTGCACATAAACGTCGTCCACCATCCCGCGCATGAAGATGAAAAGCAGTGCTCCCAGGACTGCGGTGGGCACCGCCAGCAGAATTATGAAGGGCAGCGCAAAGCTCTCGTATTGCGCGCTGAGCGTGAGATAGACCACTAATATGCCGAGGGCGAAGATGAGGATCGCCTTGCCGCCGGCCTCGACTTCTTCCAGCGCCAGTCCGGTCCACTGGAACGACATGCCTTGCAGCGTATTCTGCTTCGCTAAGGCCTCCATTGCATTCAAGCCCTGGCTCGAACTATATCCCGGAGCCGCGGCGCCATCGATTTCCGCGGAGCGGAACAGATTGTAGTGATTGATGACCTGCGGTCCCGAGGTTTCCTTCAGCGTCACGATATTGTCGAGCGGCACTAACCCGTTGGCGTCAGAGCGGACGTAGTATTGCCGCAGGTCCCGCGCATTCATGCGGAATGGCTGATCGGCCTGCACGTAAACCCGGTAGGAACGATTGTTAAAGTCGAAATCATTTACATACTGCGAACCCATGTAAACGCCAAGCGCCTGCGAGACCTGGCTGATCGGCACTCCGATGGCCTTTGCCTTCTCGCGATCAATCTGCACCAGTTGTTGAGGATCGTTCGCCGTGAAGCTGGTAAACAATCCTTGCAGGTCGGAACGCTGGTGACTGCCGGCCACGATCTTGTGAGCAACGGTGTCAATGTCCTGCAGGGTGTTGCGCCCCAGGTCCTGCAATTCGAACTGAAACCCGCCGAAGCTTCCAATGCCGTTGATCGCGGGAGGTTCAAACGCCACCACGATCGCTCCCGGAACGCCGAAAAGTTTTGGCGCCACGCGCGCCACAATATCGCTGGCTGCGTGCCCTTTGCCTTTCCGGTCGTCAATGGGTTTCAGCGGAGCAAAGATCAGGCCGTAGTTCGACGAGCTTCCGCCCGAAAGGGAGAAGCCGGGAACCGCGAAGGTGCCGAAGACATCTGGATCGGCTCGCAGAATCTGTTCCGCTTGACTCGATATATCCGTGGTGTAGGCAAGGGAGGCTCCCGGTGGCGCCTGCACCACCACGATGAAGTAATTCTGGTCCTCCTGCGGCACAAATCCGGTGGGAACATGAACGTACATGTATCCTGTAGCGGCCAATCCGGCCAGGAACAGCACGACCATGGCGTAACGAAAGTTCAATACCCTGCAAATAGCCTTGCCGTATGCACTGGCCAGGCCGTGGATTGCGGCGTCAATCCCATGAGCGAGCTTCCTGTACCCACCCGAAAGCCATCCGATGCGCGTCCAATCGAACACCGAATACTTGTGTTCTTCGCCGCGTAGCAGCAGGGCCGCCAGGGCGGGCGAAAGGGTAAGCGCGTTGAACAGCGAAATCGCAATCGAAAATGCGATGGTCAATGAGAATTGCCGGTAGAGAATTCCGGTCGTCCCGGGGAAGAAAGAGACCGGCACGAACACGGAAATCAGCACCAGCGAAGTCGCTACCACCGCGCTCGCCACTTCCCTCATGGCCACTGATGTCGCCGTATGCGAGTCCGTCTTGTCCTCGTTGATGTGCCGCTGAGCATTTTCGATGACTACGATCGCGTCATCGACCACCAATCCGGTCGCGAGAGTAATTCCGAACAGCGTGAGGGAATTGATCGAGAAATCGAAGAGCTTGATGAAGGCAAAAGTGCCAATCAGCGAAACCGGAATTGTGACCGCCGGAATAATCGTGGCGCGCCAGTCCAGAAGAAATACAAAAATCACCAGAATGACGATGATGATTGCCTCTATCAGGGTATTGACAACCTCTCTGACCGAGTCTCCCACCACTGTCGTCGTGTCGAAAGCGACTACGTACTTAATGCCCGGCGGGAACGACTTTGACAACTCCTGCAGCGCCGCCTTGGCGGCCTTGTCCACTTGCAGCGCATTGGCGTTCGAAAGCTGCTGCACGCCGACGCCGATGGCCTGATGTCCGCTGTACAAAAGGTTTGTGTCATAGCTCTCCGCGCCGATCTCTGCCCGCCCCACGTCCTTGAGTTGCACGATCCCGTTGCGCGTGTTCTTGAGGATAATGTTCTCGAATTCCTTGGGCTCCGAAAGTCGTCCCACTACCCGCAGCGTCACCTGGAAGTTCTGCTTCTGATCTGCGGGCGGTCGTCCCAACTGCCCGGCGGGCATTTCGACGTTCTGTTCCTGAAGAGCCGCGACAACATCCGCCGCCGTCAGTTGCCGCGCGGCCAGTTTCGTCGGATCAAGCCAAATGCGCATGGCATACTTGCGCTCTCCGAAGATTATGACGTCGCCTACGCCCGGAATGCGTTTCAGCGCGTCCTTGACGTAAACGTCCAAATAGTTGGAGATGTACTGGTTGGAAAGGCTGTTGTCGGGCGAGTAGAACCCGACGGCAAACACGAAGTTTGGATTTGCCTTCGTGATGGTTACGCCGGTATTTTTGATTTCCTGCGGCAGACGACCTTGCGCTGTGGCCACGCGGTTCTGAACGTCAACGGCCGCAATGTTCAGATCATAACCGGTGCGGAAGGTTACGTTGATGCTGCTGGTGCCGTCGTTCGAACTGGTCGAGGCGATATAGTGCATGCCCTCGACGCCATTGATCTGCTGCTCCAGTGGGATGGTAACGGCGGACTCCACCACCTGTGCGTTCGCGCCCACGTAATTGCTGGTGACCGTGACCTGCGGCGGCGCCAGGTTCGGATACAGAGAAATAGGCAGGCTTGGAATGCAGACCGCGCCCGCAAGAATGATCAGCAGAGCGCACACGGTCGCAAAAATTGGCCGTTTAATGAAAAAGTCAACCAAACCTGCACGTCCTCTTCTTCGCTGCCGGCGAGCACCGCAGCCGGATTACTCATCTGAAAATCGGGTTGGATTAGCTGATCGGCTGTACAGGCGCGCCGTCGGTCAGGAACTGGATGCCGGAGATGATGACCTTTTCCCCAGGCTTCAAGCCGTCAGTAACGGCGTAATCGTTCCCTACCGTGTCGCCCACGGTGACCGCGCGCTGCCTGGCCACAGTGCCCTGGTCCGCTTGGGTTGCGACATAAACAAACGACTGGCCCCCGATGCGCGTGACCGCCAGGACGGGAACTGTCGGCGTCGGAGCGCTGCTCCACACCACCCGCGCCTTGACCAGTTGCTCATTCCGGAACTTGTCAAGAGGAGCGTGAATCGGAGCCTTCACCAGGATGCCCTGGATCGCGTTGTCCACTTGCTGCGAGATGAAATTGACCTTCGAGCTCTCAATTAACTCGCCCCTGCTGGTAACAATCTCCACCGGAAGGCCCATGCGAATATTTCCCGCTTGCTCTGTAGGAATGTAGATGTAAGCTTCCAATTCAGCGTTCTCGTCCACGGTTGTCAACAGTGTCTGCGGTGATACGTAGTCACCGATGTGCACCGGGATATCGCCGACGATCCCATCAAACGGGGCAGTCAAGTTGTAGTAAGCAAGCTGGCGCTGTTGGGTAACGCGTGCGGCAGTCGAAGATTCCCAATCCGCCTTGGAATTCTTGAAGGCCTCCAGGGCGAGGTCGTAGCTTTGCTTGCTGGTGACCCCGGCCTCATACAGTTGCCGCTGCCGTTCCACTTCTTGCTGGTTGTAGTCGAATGTCGCCTTCTTCTGCACTTCCGTGCTGCGCTGCTGATCCACCGTCGCCTGCTGCTTCAACGGATCGATCGTCATCAATACTTGTCCAGTCCGCACGTGGTCGCCTGACTTCACCAGGATCCGCGTCAGGCCGCCATCCACTTGCGGCTGGATGCTGGCTGACCGCCGCGACTTTACCGTTGCCACGTACTCGTCAACCCGGGGTACAGGAGTCAGGTTGACGGTTTGCGTTTTGACCGGCAGCGCCTGCGAGACGGGCTGTTTGGCTTCCGTCTTACTGCACCCGGAATTTGTCAAAACAGCAATCAAAAGCGCGGCAGATGCTATGACTGCGAGTTTCCTCATTAGCCGTCCCCCGAAATCTCAGTTGAAAATTAAAGATGCTCGCTACCCGTCGAAGGATTCAAATGGACCACAGCTATGCAATATTTCCGTGGTTCAGATAGCGGTAATGTGGAGTTCGTGCACATCGGCGCAACGGGCGGTGGCCCAGCCACCGATCTTGACTAACTCTCGAGGGAGTACCTTCCAGGCTCCGGATGGGAGAGGTTTTTCCAAAGGGACGCGGATACTTCATCCTTGCGCCGAGTGCGCCAGGTCTCGCGGGGAAGACCCCCCGCCGGTGCCCATCCTCGAGCGTACGCCGCGACTCATTCAAAACACAGGGCGCCGCCCATGTCCGGTTGTACATATAGTGTTCCACGTGGAACATTGGCCCCCATTGCCGCTTCTCACTGCGGCGATTTCTGCGCCAAGGCGCGGAATTGCTGTTAATGACGGCATATCTGTTGGTTAAGTGGTGAGCGCGGAAGGAATCGAACCTTCAACCTACTGATTAAGAGTCAGTTGCTCTGCCAATTGAGCTACGCGCCCGTCAATGACGTACGGCGACTGCGGGATTCTGCACTACCTCTGCAACTATCTTGTTTCCCGGCACAACGTCTGCGGATTCCACGCGCCGCATGGCTGCGGTGACATGGTCAGGGTCACATCGTGCACGATCAACCCATTATACTTGTGCCATGGACATCCGTCTTCTGGCTTAACCACCCTCTCGCTGCTTACACAATCGAACTTATATCACCTTGGTACGCTTCTGCGGGCTCCCACCGTTCGCGATTCCTGTGAACTCGCCCACCGACCCACTACTCGCCGCCGACTTCCGCCGATGTATCAGTCCGCGATTTAGAATGAGAGTGTTCGGAAAATTCCGGGCAAAAGATTCACCATGGCTGACCCTCTCTATTTGAGCCTCTGGTTTGCAACTTCCGAAGCCGACGAAATGCTGCCGCAGGCTTTGGCGGTGATGCGGCAGTTCACCTTTTCAGCAGCGCAGCCGGGAATCACCGACGTGGCGCTGCATCCGGTTTCGTGGAACGAGGCCACCGTGCTCGAACGCCGCTTCAATCCCGGAATCACCCCGGAAGCAGCGGTGCTGATTGCCTCCGATCTGTTGCACGAGGACTACGCCTACGTCTTTGAAGCCTTCTGGGATCTGTGGATTCTGGATGAGCATGAACAAGAGTGGAAGCTGCAGCCCTCGCGAGTGAGATTTCTGGTCCACGGATTGGATTTTGACGACGGAGTTTATCAGCAGGAAGGCAATATTGAAGTGGACCTTGGTCTGGATTCCGCTTTCTTGCAAGAAGGAGTTCCGCTCATCAGTGACGCTGAGTCCCGGGTGCGTGCCAATGTGCAAAAGCTGGTGGAATTCACCAGCAAAGTGGAGCGGAACTCAGGCGCGACCGGACGTCTGCTATGGTCGGAATCCGCCGAGAACCTGGCCCAGAAGCTGATCACGCGGCTGCAGAAAGTTCAATGATGACCGCGTCCTCGAGATTGTTCTAACTGCCCGCTTCCCCGCCCTCGGTCACAATCTCAGAGAAGTCTGCGATGGTGGAAAACGCCTTTAATAATGTCTGCAGCAGCGCGAGCCGGTTCGCGCGGATGCCTTCGTCCTCGACCATGACCATAACATTGTCGAAGAATGCATCGACGTGTTCCCGCGCCGTGGAAAGAAGAAGCAATGCGTCTCCATATTCTTTCTTCTGCCGATGGGTCTCAATCCGCGGCGCGTTGGCCTCGATGTAGGCCGCCAAGTTCTTTTCCTCGCTGGAAGATTCCGGCAGATATTCGAACTTCGCCGCGGGCTTGACACCCTTCTCCTCGGCTTGCCGGAGGATGTTCCTGATCCGCTTGCAGGCTGCGGCAATCGCCTGAAACTCCGGCATGCTGGTGACATCCTTGACGGCGCCGGCCCGTGCCACGACGTCCACAATGTCATCTGAACCCACCGCAAGAACCGCATTTACGACGTCATACTTGAGGCGCAGAACATCGCGCAAATAAAACTCAAGACGTTCCCGGAAGAACTCTCCCACGGATTTTGCAAAGCTATCCCTGCTCGAAAACCCGCGCTCCGCCTCCGATCCCTGATACGCAGCACAGGCATCGCTCATGGTCTTCGTTATGGTAAGCGGCAGCTTGTGCTCCGCGATGATCTTCACCATCCCATTGGCCGCGCGCCGCAACGCAAACGGGTCCTTCGATCCCGTAGGCTGCAGCCCGAGAGCAAACATTCCCGCGATGGTGTCCGCTTTATCGCCGATCGAAAGCACGGCTCCTTCAACCGTGCGCGGAACGGAATCCTCCACCGATTGCGGTTTGTAGTGATCGTAAATCGTCCGGGCGATCGCCTGCCGCGTGCTTTCCGGCATGTCAACGTCCAATTCCTGCACAGCGGCATAGAGGCCGCCGATGATCCCCTGCAACTCGGTGAACTCCTTCACCAACTCGGTCGTCAGATCGGCCTTGGCCAGATGGGCCGCTTTGTGTACGATTCCGGGCCGAACCTGCATTCCGCTCTGGCGAATGCTTTCGCACAGCCAACTGCACAAACGTTGCACACGCAAGGTTTTCTCATAGTAGTTGCCCAGGTCTTTCTGAAAGGTAACGTTCTTCAGCCACTGCACTCGCTCGCGCAGCGGATGCCTCTGGTCGGTTTGCCAGAAAAAGCGGGCGTCGTTGAAACGGGCGCGGAGCACGCGCTCATGCCCGTGGCGGATGATGCCTTCCGGGTCGGCGTCGGTGTTGAGCACCGCCAAAAAATGCGGCAGCAATTTGCCCGACCCATCTTCTACCGCAAAATATTTCTGGTGGTCCCGCATGACGGTCACTAACACTTCTTCCGGTAGCTGCAGGAATTCCGGATCGAACGTGCCCAGAATGACCGAAGGCCACTCGGTCAGGTTGACGACGGTTTCGAGAAGAGTGCTGTCCTCCCGCCAGCGCGCCCCGGGGATGGTGCGTGTGGCGGCGTCGAGCGCTTTACGAATCTGATGTTCGCGATCCTCGCGGCCCAAAACTTTCGCCTGGCCCAATACATCAAAGTAGGCCGCTCCGGCGCGCGGAATTGTCACCGAAGCATTCGCCAGAAGCCGGTGTCCCCGAGACTGATTTCCGGCGCGAACACCACCAAATTCGAGAGGAATTACTTCGTCGTCCAGCATCGCCACCAGCCAGCGGACGGGGCGGACGAAGCGCTCTCCCGGCTTGCGCCAGTACATGCTCTTGGGCCAGTAGATTGAACTGATCTCCTTAGCCAGAGGTCCGGAGAGAACATCGCTTGCCTTTTTGCCCTTGCTCGTAATCTTTGCCGACAGGTATTCGCCCTTCTGCGTCGTCACCCGTTCCAGCCGAGAGACCTCGACACCGGCTTTCTTGGCGAAGGCGTGTGCAGCAGGCCCAGGTTCTCCGTTCTTGAAAGCCGCGCTGACAGAGGGACCCGTTACCTGTTCGGTGACATCCGGCTGGGCTGCTGGGATTCCCGTCGCCAGAACAGACAGGCGGCGCGGCGTAGCCAGATAGCTGATGTCGTCACCGGGCGACAGGCGTTCCTGCTCCAACAGTTTCTGAACGCGGTCGTGCAGCTCCCGCGAAGCGGCATCAATCATCCGCGCGGGAATCTCTTCGCAACCGATTTCAAGCAGAAAGTCAGGCATTCAGAAACCCGTTCTACCCAATTTGTCAACTCACGACGCTGTGGGCGCGACCTCCAACTTCTTTTTCACCTTGGGCGTCTGCTCAGGCTCCCGTTCGTCCTCCGACGCCGTCTCGCCCCGCTCTTGATTCACCCAAGCCTTCGCAATCCCAACCGCCAAAGCCCGCACCCGCGCAATCACTCCCACGCGCTCAGTGACCGAAATCGCGCCGCGAGCATCCAGAATGTTGAACAGGTGCGAGCACTTCAGGCACAGATCGTAGGCAGCGAGCACTGGGAAACGATTCTTGCGGTGCGCAACACCATCGTCTTTTGTCTTATTGAGAGAGGCGTAGCCCTCCAGCAACCCCTTGCACTCCGCTTCGTACAGCTCAAAGTGTTTCCACGTTTTGTCGACATCCGCTGCTTCGAAGTTATAAACCGAGAACTGCTGTTCCTCGGCCAGCCGCACGTCGCCATACGTTGCCACCCGACCTGTTTCCGGATCCCGCGTCCACACAATGTCGTAAATCGAATCTACATCCTGAAGAAATGCCGTGATGCGCTCCAATCCGTAAGTCAACTCCGCCGAAATCGGGTCCAGATCAATTCCGCCGCACTGCTGAAAATAGGTGAACTGTGTGATCTCCAGGCCATCGAGCATGACCTGCCAGCCCACACCCCACGCGCTCAGCGTGGGCGCTTCCCAGTTGTCCTCTTCAAACTTGATGTCATGCTGGCGCAAATTGACGCCGATCGCGCCCAGCGATTCCAGATAAAGTTCCTGCACGTTCTCCGGCGGAGGCTTCAAAATCACTTGCAGTTGGGTGTGCTTATAAAGACGATTCGGGTTTTCGCCATAACGGCCATCGGCCGGACGCCGCGAGGGCTGCACATAAGCCACTTTGTAAGGCCGCGGCCCCAGCACCCGCAGAAACGTCTCCGGCGCCATCGTCCCCGCCCCCACTTCAACATCGTAGGGCTGCTGCAAGACGCATCCCCGCTCCGCCCAAAACGTCTGCAACTCGAGGAGAAGCTTCTGGAACGTAAGCGGATTGGAGTTGGATGGATTCATGAACTCAAGCTGGAGAATGAATGATTGTAATGGAAGCAGGCAGCAGCCGTCAGCTACGAGTCGTAACGTCGGTAAACGTGGCAGTAGAGTGATCCGACTCTTCCAGTCTGTCGGGGTCATCCCGAGCGAAGCGCTTTTCTTCGCGGAACGAGGGATCTCGCGTGCATCGCCGCACAGGAAAGCAAACTCACCCTTCACTCGGCAGGTTTAACCAAGCCAAAGCCAAGATCAACAGCGTGGGCACCAGAAACGACCTGGGAGCGGCAAAAAAGTAGTAAAGCGAAAACGGCGTTCATCATGGCCAGCCAGATGGTATGAATCAGCGTCACTCGCTTCAATAGTCCCACCCGCTCGCGCCGCTCCGTGTCGTTGCTCGGAACCATTTTTTCACGTCGCGTGCACCAGAACCTCGTCGTGTGACGTTGTAACACGAAGGCACGACGGCATTGCTATACGAATTGAAGCCGCCGTTAGAAGCTTCCCTTCTCCAGCATCCCCGCCGTCACCAGCTTTTTCTCAATATGCCGTTGCAATGTCTGGATCAGAAACTTCCGCAAATCAGCCCCCTGCGATTTAGGCCACGGCTTCGACGCAAAACTCTCCACCGGCGCACGAAACATTTGCGCCGCCACGGCTCGCGACTCCGCCGACATCTCGGACGACGCCAGCCGCTTATCGTCCACGCACATCAACCCATCCACCAGCGCATGAAAGAACGCGCGGTTGCCGTTCAACGCGCGCCCGCACACGATGCACTCTGAAAAATCCGGCAGATAGCCCATCAGCCGCGTCATCCACAGCTCAAAATAAGTGAGCGGCATCCAGATAGCGTCCTCACGCAGCACCACAAGTATCGAAAGCGTGAGCCGGAAAACATCGTCGTTGCCTTCGCGATCGGGCAACAGCTCGTCCAGCAACTCCGCCACATGGCCCAGCGCCACCGCGCGCGGGTAAGTCACTTCCGACGCCAGAGGAGATTCCAGCACTTCGCAGGAATCCAATCGCGCCAACTCCTGCCTCTCGCGGTCTTCGTAGTAGGCGCGGACATAGGTCAGCGGCTCCAGCGCCCCGCCAAACCGCCGTTTCGACTTCTTAGCGGAACGCGCTACGCCGTGGACCTTGCCTTCCAGCCGCGTAAACAGCGTGACCAGCAGGTCAGCCTCGCGCAGCGGATAGGTGCGCAGGACAATCGCTTCCGACTCCTTCAGTGGCATGAGGAACCGACAGTGAAAGCTCGATTGTAAAGCGGACAAGAACGAAAGGCGCATGCAGCGTGCATGCGCCCTGGAAATTTCGCCCTAAAGCTGACGGCTGACAGCTGAAAGCTGACAGCGATCTTACCGCCCGTAGTACTTGGCGTTGCGCTCGGTGAAGGCTTTCCACTTCTCTGGCAGATCGTCCAGGGCAAAAATCGCCGACACCGGACACACTGGCACGCAGGCGCCGCAGTCAATACATTCCACCGGGTCAATGTACAACATCTCTTCTTCGCCGAAAGCCGGCTCGTCCTTCTTAGGATGGATGCAATCCACCGGGCAAGCATCCACGCAAGCGGTGTCTTTGGTCCCGATGCACGGTTCTGCGATCACGTATGTCATAAGGTCTCTGTCTCCATTATATGTCCGACAGCTAACAGAACTGCACATTTTAGCAAGAATGCCGGGGGACGTACAGCATCCAGCATCCGACAGCGGCAGGATGAGTTGGAGTGGGCGGCGATGGATGTGGCCGTCTGCCGCAACACCTCACGGATGTTCAAGGCTGACCATCCTCCCTCGAATTAAACCAGTCCGCGGCGCAAGAACAGGCGTGGGACGCGACGTGTGGGTGGTTCGACCGCACTTCGATCATATCTGGTCGTCATCGTCATCATCTTTGTCGCCGCGACTCAGGTCTCTGGCCGGGCTAAGTGCGCGTCCGTCGTTAGCGTGGCGAATTTCGATGCGGCCGTTTACATTGGAAAGCTCAATCCGGGTTCCCCCGCCGCCGAGTTCAGCCTCTAAGCTGTGACCCACAAACTGGTGATGCCGCACATGCATACCAAAGTCATCTTCAATTCCGCCGGATACGGTCGAGGCTTCCAGTCTTGCCTTAACGTCAGACGGCAGCGTCACCTCAAGCCCGCCATTGACCGACGATAGCTCGATTGACGAGTCCCCCACCCGGTCGAACTGCGCTTCCAGCCGACCGTTCACGCTCGAAAGCTCGACCCGGCCTTGCAGACCGCGAGCCAGCAGGTGGCCGTTCACACAGGAAGCGTGTACTTCGCCGCTGACTCCCTGAATCTCCAGTGGGCCGTTTACCAGCTCGATTTCATCCAGGCGGGCGTTGCGAGGGACGGTCACGGTGTATTCGACGCTGGCTGGATTATTCCATCCATCGTGGCCCCGGCTGTGGCCCCAGCGGTCATGGTCAAAAGTAAGATCGCCGTCGCGGTATTTGGTCTCGATTTCGATATAGTCGCTGCCGGCGTGAACCTCGATCTTGGTTTCATCCAGCCGCTCTTTCTGGTTGGCCGACTTGATGGCATCCACTTTTACTTCGTTGCGATCCCACGCGGTAATGTGAACCGCGCCGTCAATGTTATTCAACGAGATGCGGCCGTTGGCGGCCAGAGGATAAGTCTGGTGGAACTCCTCCGAGAATCTTTCCCGATCACTGGCCTCGCCCTGGGCAGCAAGGAAAAACAGGGCAGACAATATTCCGAGAATTGCTCCAGACAAGATGGCCAGGCGTTGGGTGGTAAGTGGTCTATGGCGGCGCATAAGATCCTCCCGTATCGCTACGGCTTAGACGCCCAAGGCCGGAATTCGTGAGTGGGAAAGTTATGCCTTCCGGCGCTTTGGCCGCGCCTCGGAAATCACATAAATAATGACGATTCCCAGTTCTGGCTCGATGGGATGCCGATAACGTGGATGCGGGAAAGTCACGTAGTACACCAGCGGGAAAGACAGAATCAGCCAGAAGAAAAGCCAGGCGCCGGGCTGGCGCTTGCGCAGGGCGCGTCCCAAACCCCAAAAAGAAAGAACCGAAGAAGCCAGAAACACCGAATCTTTGAAGGGAGCAAGAACAGGATTCTGCGCCAATCGCGGCAGTCCACCCCAATAATAGATGAAGCGCCGCAGGCTCAGGTTGGCGAATCGCCCGTAGTCTTCGCGGATGAAAGCGATCGCCTGGCGCTTGCGCTCGGCTACGTAGGCGATCTCACCCATCTGCCGGTAGAGTTGCAGCTGATAAACATTCTGCGTGGGATGGAGAAACTCCATCCACGTCCCATTTGCTCCGGGGCCATTGCCTAAACGCAACTCAGCTCCGAAGTTGGAACGGATAAACACGAATTGTCCGAGAGTCTGGTAGTTGCGAACCAGCCAGGGAGTGATGCATGCCAGAAAAACCAACCCCGAGAGGATGACTCCGGCCAATGAAGTCTTGCCCCGCTTTGATCGTTGATACCAGATCCACAAGCCAGAGACCGGCAAAAAAGCAAGAAGGGATGTATTAGTCAAGGCAGCCACGCCCCACAACAGGCCAAATTGCAGCCAGGGCTTGAGACCGTCTTTTTCTTCCATGACCAACGTCAGCAAAAAAATAATTGCCAGCAAAAGTGCCGCAAGGCTGGTTTCCCATACCCAGCGCGTACACCAGTACATAACCGAGGGCAGCAGCGCCCACGTCCAGGCAGTCCACGCCGCGACCTTCTCCCTGAAACATCGCCTTGCAATCAGGAAAATCGGAACGCAAGTGAGCGCCGAGAAAACGCTGTTGATGGTCAGCAGGACGAGGGCAGACGCGTGCGTATAAATTCCGAATAGCCGGAATACCACCGCGATCAGGAACGGATACAGCGGTGGTTCCCACGCGGTGGGACCGGTTGTCGCATTGAACGGATTCGCGAAACCCTGGCCCAACGCCAGCGACCGGCCGACGCGTCCCATCTCCCAGCCGAAGCTGAAGTTGTCGTCAATGGTTTTGAACTTGTAGGTGTGGCCGATCACGATCAGACTGAGCCGCAGGAAAAGAGCAATCACGACCATCCAGAAAAGAGAAGCACGGGCCTGTTGCCACCGGTGCTGACGCGGACTGAGAGGGGCTTCTATTTGCGGGGTGGATGTTGTGGCGTCAGCCATGAGCCGGCCGGTTGACTAAAACCAACATGATTCCGGTGACTCAGTTGTAGCCGATCAGCGTCTGTTTGAGCAAACAGGGAATCCAGCGCAGGCTTGATCGCCGCAGCTTGGCCAGACAATCGGACCTTGACTTCAGATTATGTTTCGACTTGCGAAGTCGGAACTTCAGCTTGACAAGTGGCGGTTGCTGGCTCGTCGCTTAACATCTCTGCGCTCTTGATGCAGGTCCACCACAATCCGGAGAGTGCGGTTGCAACCCCAATTGAAAGCCAAACCAATAACACTGGTCTTGCGAAGTGAAAGATTTGAGCAATTGCCCCGTGATGCATTGATGTCCCCTAGCAGCGGCTGGAATCCCGCGACTGGCAAGGATTATAGGCAAAGTTTGCCCGCTTGGGAACGATGAAAATGTTTTCGCTTAAAGTGCAATTTTTCGGATTAGTTGAGACGAATCTCAGCAAAGACGGTCTATATGAGCGTTCCCTTTGTGTTCCCGCGGAAGGAGGGGCTGCCCCGGACGCCGGCGGGAACTAACTTCTTGCGCACGCGTATCATAGAAACAAGCGCCCATGCGGTTGATTTTCGACATCTTTGCCCAGACCTTGAGGGCTCTGTGGGCGCACAAACTGCGCTCGTTGCTCACCATGTTCGGCATTGCCTGGGGCGTGGGTTCCCTGCTGCTTCTGGTCGGCTTGGGGGAGGGTTTCCGCTCGGGCAATCGCCGGCAGTTCGACGAAATCGGCGAGAACGTGATGTTTCTGTGGGCGGGCCGCGCCCCCGCAGTCAATGGCAGTTTCACCAGTTTGCGGCAGTATTACCTCACCTACAAGGATTATCGGGACGTGGCGACGCAATGTCCGGACGTGCGGGCTGCCGACCCCATCATCTCTCGCGGCGACATCCGCGCGGTCAGTGACTTCTACCAGGCCAGCGGGCAACTGATGGGCGTTCCGGCGGAATTCAACGAAATCCGCTATTTGCCCATTGCCGACGGCCGCTGGCTTGATGATCTCGATGACGCTCAAAAACGCGCCGTGGTTGTGTTGGGCGACGAAGCGAGGCGGCAGTTGTTTCCCGGACGCCCTTCGATTGGCAGCACCATTCTGCTGAACGGAATCCGTTTCCAGGTCATTGGCACTCTGAAGCGGATCGGGCATGGAGACAATAACACCGTGAATCTGCGGATATTCATTCCCTTCCATACTATGAAAGAGGATTTCCCTCCGCTCAATGTCGGCGAAGTGCAGGATGCGATCACCTTCATCAATTACCAGCCTAGCAGCCGTGCCGTACACGAGGCCGCTAAGATGGAAGTGCACAAAGTGATCGGCCGCAACCATGGGTTCGATTCCTCCAATCCCGATTCCTTCGATGAGTGGGACACGATTCAGACCGTGGATCAGGTCGGCAAGATCTTTGACGCCATGAATATGTTTTTGGGAAGCGTGGGACTGGTCACGCTGGCGCTGGGAGCCATCGGCATTATCAACATCATGCTGGTGGCGGTTGCCGATCGCACCCAGGAAATTGGCTTGCGCAAAGCGCTCGGCGCCACCAATCGCAGCATCATGTTTCAGTTTTTCGTGGAAGGTGCATTTCTTACGTTGCTCAGTGGCGGGCTCGGGATGGGCGGAGCGGCGGCGCTGATGACAGCACTCTCCAGACTGCCGCAGCCTCCCGGATTTGACACGCCCCGGCTGGTGCCCTCGACTGCGGCGCTGGCCATTGGTTCGCTTGCGTTGGCCGGAGTCATCGCAGGCTTGTACCCGGCGCGCAAAGCGGCGTTGCTGCAGCCAGTGGAAGCACTGAGGAAAGAATAGCTATAACGATGAAACGCGATCTTCTGGGACAAGCCTACGGTGCCATGAAGCACGATCTGCGCAAGACCGTGCTTACCATGCTCGGGATGGCCTGGGGCATCGCGACGGTTGTGCTCCTGCTCGCTTACGGCAGCGGATTCGGCACCGCCATTGAAAACATTTTTCAGAGCTTTGGGGCCAAGGCCGTGGGCATTTTCCCCGGCCGCACCTCGGAACAAGCTGGCGGCAATAAAGCCGGTGTTCAGGTCAAATTTACCAGCGACGACATCGAGCTCTTGCGCAACGTGGTGCCGCTCATTCGCCATACTTCGCGCGAGTCCGACAAGCAAGCCACCGTGCAGAACGGCAACCGCTCTTTCAGCTTCCCCGTGAACGGGATTGATCCTCCCGTAGCCGATATTTGGAATCTGACAATGGACGAGGGCCGCTTTATCGACGACCAGGACAATCTTGAGCACGGGCATTTCGCTGCCATTGGCTGGGAGGCACGGCAGAAACTTTTCTCCGGCATGCCCGCGCTGGGTGAGACCATCCGCGTGAATGGAGTTAGTTTCCAGGTCATAGGTGTCGTGCACCCGCGCATGCAGGAAGGCGACGATGATGATAACCGGACCATTTACATTCCCTATAACTCCATGGATGCCTTGCAGGACAACCACTACCTGGGCGGAATCTGGCTGGACTACGAAGGCATGGATCATGAAAAGCTAACCAAGACCGTGCGCGAGGCTCTGGCGGCGGCGCACAGCTTTAAGGCGGACGATCATCGCGCCGTCTTCGTGTTCGACGCTCAGAAGCAGCTCGATCAGTTTGCCATCATTACTATGGGTCTGAAAATTCTTCTGGCTTTTATCGGGACAATCACCCTCGGCATCGGTGGAGTCGGGCTGATGAACATCATGCTGGTCTCGGTCACCCAGCGCACCCGTGAGATCGGCGTGGAAAAAGCGCTGGGAGCGCGCCGCCGGGACATTCTGTTTCAGTTTCTGGCAGAGGCCCTGGTGATTACGGCTCTCGGCGGAGTGCTCGGAATCCTGCTGTCCTACGCGGTCTCGCTCTCTGTCGGCACATTGACTCTATACAGCGCCATGGCCTCTCATGCTTCCGCGGGCGACATCCGCCTAGTGGTCGCTCCCCGAACCCTGCTGATTGCGACCGCGATTCTCGCCGTGGTTGGCATCGCCAGCGGCATGTTTCCCGCAGTGCGCGCCGCCAACCTGGATCCGATTGAAGCGCTGCGTTACGAATAAAATCCGCCCCGGGCAGTTCGAGTTTTTGGGTGGCGCTTTTCAGCGCTGCGATTAGAACCATCCACTCAACACCGGCTTTAGCCGTTGAAGTTCGGAAACCCCCTCTTTCGACTGCCTGCTATAGATTTACCCTCGCCAAAAACTGCGGCGGCCTTCGCGCCTTGCTCGCCTGCTCAAAACTGTAAGCAATTCCCAGCAGCACCGGCTCGGTCCACGCGCGCCCGAAGAACGATATCCCCACCGGTAAGCCCGAGATGAACCCCGCCGGCACTGTGATATTCGGATACCCCGCAACCGCGGCCGCATTAGAGCTCTCGCCGAGATCGTGATCTCCGTCCACCAGATCGGTAAGCCACGCCGGAGCACCGCTGGGCGCGACAATCGCATCCAGATGAAACTGATCCATGACTGCATCAATGCCTTCGGCGCGAGCCAGCCGGTGGTTCGCCGCCAGCGCGTCCGTGTACTCTTTCTCGCTCAAAGGACCCTTGGCTTGTGCTTTGATAAAGACATCCTGGCCAAAGTAGGGCATTTCTTTCGCCCGATTCGCTTCATTGAAATCAATAACGGCTTTTAATGACGCGGGCGCGCCGGGACGCGCAGCCAAATACGCGTTGAGATCAGTCTTCAGTTCATACAGCAGCACGGTAAACTCCGTGGCGTCGAACTTGCCATGCGAGGGCAGATCGGCCGGATCAACGATCTCCGCGCCTTCGCGTTTCAGCAGATCGAGGGTGTCGTTCATTAACTTATCGACATCATCGTGAAAGCCGAAATACTTCCGCGCCACGCCGAGGCGGGTGCCGCGAAGGCCGCGAGGATCAAGAAAGGTGGTGTAATCGGCGGATGCTTTGCCGGCGCTGGCTGCCGAGGCGCTGTCGCGCGCATCCGCTCCGGCCAACGCGCTCAGCAGAATGGCTGCGTCACGCACCGTGCGCGCCATCGGGCCGGGCGTGTCCTGGCTGTGCGCGATGGGAATGACGCCGGAACGGCTGATCAAACCCAGCGTCGGCTTGATTCCCACTAGTCCGTTCGCGGACGAAGGGCACACGACCGACCCGTCCGTCTCTGTTCCCACAGCAACTGCGCAAAGACTCGCCGCCACTGCCGCCCCTGATCCTGAACTCGATCCGCAGGGATTACGGTCCAAAACATAAGGATTCCTGCTTTGTCCACCGCGCGCGCTCCAGCCGCTGCTGGAGTGGCTGGAACGAATATTCGCCCATTCGCTGAGATTGGTTTTGCCCAGAATCACCGCGCCTGCCTCCCGCAGTCTCTGCGCCACAAACGAATCCTGCTTGGGTTTCGATCCCAACAACGCCAGCGAGCCCGCCGTGGTTTGCATCTTGTCGGCGGTGTCTATGTTGTCTTTGATGAGCACCGGAACCCCGTGCAGCGGGCCGCGGACGCGTTTCGCTCTGCGTTCTCTGTCCAGCGATTCGGCAATGGCCAGGGCGTCCGGGTTAACTTCGATCACGCTGTTCACTGCCGGGCCTTGTCGGTCGATTTGCTCAATGCGCCCTAGGTATTTCTCGGTAAGCGAGCGCGCCGTAAACTTTCCCGCCGCCATTCCGGATTGCAGTTCAGCGATGGTGAGCTCGTCCAATTCGAAAGGCTTGATCGTGGGTTCGTGCCCGGCAGCGGCCGCGATCTCGCGCGCTCCCGCCAACGCTGGCAGCACAGCAGCCCCCGCACCGGTTAAGACACTGGCCTGTAAGAAACGCCTGCGTCCAGGCGAACGGCAATCCCGTGACTTGTCAATCAATGTCTTTCTCCCGTGCGGCAGGTTGGGTCATGATGGTGACACGGAATTATAGGCGATTGCACTACCACGACGCCCGTGTTGAGAGGGGCGACTCGCCCTGTACATGGAAAGAGCACTGACGCGGAAGGTCGCGATGCGCCCTCTGTGCTGTTAAGCTGCGGGCGGCTCCGGCGGCTTCGGTTCCACGCTCCTGCGGATGCGCCGCAGCTCCATAAAAATCAACGCCAAAAATGTACACAGAAAACAACCGAACATAATAGCGAGAATGCTGTCCATATTGGCGGGCTCCCCTCCCGCGTGCGCCAACCTGCACATTCAGAAGTCATTGGTCCAACCGGGGACTGCACCAGGTTGAGAATATAACACCTGACAACTCTCCATATTGGCTTTCTAGGGTCAGACCATCCCGCCAGTGAAATACTGGTCTGAATGCTTATAATAGGAAGTTAATGCCCAAGTATTCCATCGTCGTCCCTCTGCACAATGAGCAGGAGAATGTCACCGATCTCTACGACCGCCTGAAGCATGTCATGGAAGTCAACGGCGAGAGTTTCGAAATGGTGCTGGTAGATGATGGCTCTCGCGACCGCACCTTCAACCTGCTTCGCGAGATCGCCGCCGTGGACAGCCGGGTGACGGTGGTCAAGCTGCGCCGCAACTTTGGCCAGACGTCAGCCCTGGCCGCCGGCTTCGATCATGCCCGCGGAGAGTACATCATTGCCATGGATGGCGACTTGCAGCACGACCCTGCCGACATCCCGCTCTTTCTGGAGAAAATCACCGAGGGCTACGACATTGTCAGCGGATGGCGCAAGCAGCGCATTGACAATCTTTGGCTGCGCCGTATTCCATCGCGCTGCGCCAATTGGCTGATGGCCAAGCTGAGCGGCGTGAATATTCACGATTTTGGCACCACCTTTAAAGCCTATCGCCGGGAAATTCTCGAGCAAGTCCCGATCTACGGCGAGATGCACCGCTTCATCCCGGCGCTGGCCTCGTGGCACGGCGCCACCATCTGCGAAGTTCCCATTCGCAACGTAAACCGCGAACGCGGCGTCTCTCATTACGGCCTCTCACGAACTTTTGGTGTGTTTTTCGATCTCATCACCATTCGTTTCCTGTTGCGCTATCTCTCGCGGCCTCTGCATTTCTTTGGAAGTGTGGGGATGTTGAGTATCCTCGCGGGCAGTGGCGTTACCGCCTGGCTGCTGGTGGAAAAGTTTGTGAATCACGCCGAAGTCATGACCCAGCACGGCCCGCTCATGATTTTCGCTGCGGTCCTGCTCCTGGCCGGCCTCAATATGCTGGCCGTCGGACTCCTGGGGGAGATGCAGGTGCGTCATTACTACGAGCCCAGCAAGCGGGCGCCGTATTCGGTGGAGAGGGTTCTGCGCGCGCAAAACGAAGAGCACACGATTTCGGAATAAGACCCCGTGGTCTAGCCTCTGTGTAATCCTGTGAGTCTTAGGGCGTCGGTCGCCGGAGCTTCTCATCAGTGCCACGCATCACTTGGCGAAAAACCAATCAAACGACTTGGCTGCGGTAAACTCGTCGTCTTTGATGTCGAAAATGGTAACGAGCTTTGTGATCTGGAGTAGGTCATGGACCTTCTTTGTGAGGTTCGCCAGCTTTAGGTCGCCACCCTGGCCCCGAACCGTTGTAAAGCTGCCCACCAATTCCCCGACGCCTGAGCTGTCTATGTAATTAACCTCTGCCAGGTTCACCACGATTTTCTTCTTTCCCTTGTCCAATAGATCGCGAACGGCCTTGCGCAGCGCTCCCGTCTCTTCGCCCAGAGTAATTCGGCCCGCTATGTCCATGATCGTGACGCCATCTACCTCTCGCGTGCTGATTTTCATAAATTCCCCACGTTTAGACTACTCTGTTAACGCTACTTCCCGAAGGCCTCTTTATTTACCACGTATGGCATCTTCGTTATATCGCCGCCGTAATTGTTTTCCAGCACATCAATCAATCCCTGCGCGCAACGCCCCGCCATTCCTTTGTTTGGATCAGTCGAAAGCCGGGTAATGCGAGCCGCGCTGGCGAAATGCGGATACAGCCGGCAGCGGTCCGCAATCGCCGGATCGCGCAACAAAGAGTCGGCGGGCAGCGGTTCCTTTTCGTAAACGTCCAGCGCCGCGCCCGCAATCCAGTTATCCCGCAACGCTTTCACCAGTGCAGCTTCCTCCACGACCGGCCCGCGGGAATTGTTCACCAGAAACGCGCTTGGCTTCATCATGCGCAGTGTGCGTTCATTGAAGAGATGATATGTCGGAGTCGAACTCTCGCCCTCGCGCAACAGCGGCACGTGCACGCTGACAAAGTCGGCCTCGCGCAGCGCCTCCTCGAAGGTCACATACTTGATCCAGGTTTGATCCCGGCATATTCCGCGCGCATGGCGCAGGTCCATCGTCTCCTGAATGGCTTTGACGTATTCATGATTCTGGTAGGCGGTGTCATAACACAGAATGTTCATGTCGAAGCCGGCGCACTTCTTGATCAGCGCCAGACCAATGCGCCCCGTGCCAATAACGGCAATCGTCTTGCCGGTGACTTCATCGCCCAGAAACGGCAGGTAGGGATGCCAGTATCCCCATTGGTTTTCCCGTGTCAGGTGCTCGGCGGGCCACATCTTTCTCGCCAGCACCCCCAGCATGAAAAACGCGAACTCCGCCGTAGCTTCGGTGAGAACGTCGGCGGTGTGGGTGAAAGGAATCTTGTAGCTACTTGCGTCAGCCCGATTGATGTTGTCGAAGCCCACCGCGATCTGGGCCACCACCTTGAGATGCCCTTTGCCCGCTTCGAAGACCTCCGCATCAATGGGGTCGCGCAACGTGGTAATCAGGCCGTCAATGCCCGACTTGACCTTCTCAATAATCAGGCTCTTGGGCGGCGCTTTCGGGTCGGGATAGACCTCAACCTCGTATCCCCGCTTACGCAGCAGTTCAATCGATTCCCCAATATCGCAGGTGGCAAAGACGCGGAATTTCTGGCTTGTCATTGGCTCGAATGTCTTTTCTCGGCTGGATATCTTGCAGAAGGCGGGCTTCCGCGCAATGCAAGCAAAGATCATACTATCTGAGCGGGATGGAAGCGAGAGCAGCTGGCTCAGAAGCGCCAGCGCGTGGCGGCGTTGAGCGATTTCTTTTCATCCAGTCCGAATGCAACCGCAGGATGGACCGCGTAGATCGGCTCTTTCAGGTTCAAAATGTCTTCTTCAAACGCGGACATGTCGAACTTGTACTTCTTCTCATATTGCGCAAGGAACTTGCGGCGCAGCGGGACACTGCGCACCTCCTCCGCAGTGCCTTCCACAATCACAGCCTGATTCGCCCGCTCCGTGCAAACTACGCAGCGCGGATTTTCCGCCAAATTCTGCGCTTTGCGCGACTGCCGTCCGGTGCTGAACAAAAAGACCCCATCCCGCCACAACCCCCACACGATCATGGTATGCGGAGATCCGTCCGGCTTGACCGTGGTGATCCAGTAGTTGTGCGAATTCTTCAGCCGTTTTGCCGCCCAGTTCGACGGGAGCAAACCTTTTCTGCCTTCGGGCAGCCCGTATCCCGGCATATGCGGACGGCTAGGCCTCGGGAACGCAGTCTTCTTCCTGTTCCTTGCCGGCTGATTACTCCCAGAGTGTTCTTCGTGACCTTTGCGGAGTTTCTTTGCGTTCTTTGCGGTCAATAGCTTTTCCCTACAACCTCCGCTTCGTCCACTGATCAATGCGTTCCAACGCCTTGTTCAGATTCTCCAGCGAATTGGCCACGCTGAAGCGGAGATAGCCTTCGCCGTAATCCCCGAATGCCGTCCCCGAAAGGCCCGCCACGCCCGCTTCTTCCAGCAGGGCGTCAGCGAGAGGCTTCGACTTCCATCCCGTCTTCGTGATGTTGGGGAAAACGTAAAACGCGCCTCTTGGCAGCCTGCACGAGAATCCTTTGATCTGGTTCAGCCCGGCAACAAAGGCATCGCGGCGCCGCTGGAATTCGCCACGCATGTGATCCACCGATGCCTGGTCTCCACGCAGCGCCTCAATTCCCGCGACCTGCGTGAAGCTCGCGGTGCAGGAATTCGAATTCGTCATCAGCCGCGTGATCTGCGTAGCCAGGTCAGGACGCATCACGCCATAACCCATCCGCCATCCCGTCATGGCGTAGGTCTTCGAAAACCCATCCAGCAAAATCGTGCGCTCCTTGAAGCCGGGGACCGACATGATCGAATAGTGCTCGCCCTCAAAAATCAAGCGGCTGTAAATCTCGTCCGAAAGCACCATGATGTTGCGATCGCCAATGGCCTCGGCGATGTCGCGAACATCCTGCCGGTCAAGCACTCCACCCGTCGGGTTTTGCGGCGAATTCAAGACAATCAGCTTGGTGCGGTCGCTGATGAGTCCGGCAAGTTCGTCCACGTCGAGTCCGAAATCCCGTCCTTCCTGCAGACGAATCGGTACGGCCTTGGCGCCGACGTAGTGAACCATGGACTCATAAATCGGAAAGCCGGGATTGGGATAGATAACCTCGTCTCCCACATCACACAAAGCCAAGATCGTGAAGAAAATAATCGGCTTGCCGCCGGGCACTATGACCACCTCATCGCTCGTTACCGGCACATGGCGGGTTCGGCTGACCTCATCGGCGATGGCTTGGCGCAACTCCGGCAAACCGGCGGAAGGGCCGTAATGCGTCCAGCCCTTGCGCAGAGCCTCCACCCCGGCCTCGACCACATTCTTGGGCGTGTCAAAGTCGGGCTCGCCGATTTCCAGGTGAACAATATCCTTGCCCTGGCGCTCCAGGGCGCGCGCCTTGTTCAGAACTTCAAAGGCAGTTTCAGTGCCCAAACGCGACATGCGCTCGGCCAGGCGGAGTTCATATTGAGTGGTATTTTCCATGGCAGCAAACCGCGTCATTATACCGCGTGGAGCCCGTTACCGGAACCGCGGCTCGCGGGGTAAAAGCCTCCCGATCCCCGTTTTCATGCAATTTTAATAACTTTTCCTTGAAGTATAGTGCCTGTCTTTGTTAATAAGGAGCGTTCCGTCGCAAGGAGGGGTCTGTGAGTTCCTATCGTTCGGACTTGCTGCGCACGTCATCCCTGCTAGCCTTGATTTTCCTCACCGCGCTATCGCAACTCGCGACAGCCCAACAAACGCTGGGTTCAATGGATGGTACCGTCACCGATAGCAGTGGAGCGGTGGTCCAGAAAGCTACTGTCAAAATCCGCAACGTCGCAACTAACCTTGAGGTCACTGCGGAGACCAGAAGCGACGGTTCATTCAGCGCAGCGGACCTGCCCATCGGCACCTACGAAGTGACGTTCAGCAAGACAGGATTCCGGAGCGCAGTCTTTCCCCAAGTCCTGGTGCAAGGCAACCGCACAGCTACCCTCAATGCGCAGCTCAAACCCGGCTCCGCAGCCGAGTCGGTCACCGTAAACGCCACGCCGCTGCTCAACGCGACCGACACCACTACCGGATACATTCTTGATGATCGCCAAATCGCGGAAATCCCCCTCGGCACCGGCAGCTTTACCCAGGCTGCGATACTGAGCCCGGGAGTCAACGCCGACTTCCTCAACACCGCCGGAACCAACGCCGGCTTGGGCAATCAGGCAATTTGGGCGGACGGGCAGCGCGATACCAGCAACAGCTTCATGATCAACGGCGTATACGGCAACAACATCTTTAATGGTAAGTCCACAAGTCAGGTAACGTCGGGCAGGGTCGCCGTAAACATCGGCGAGAACGGGAACGGCAACAACCCCAGCGGCGAGATCGTGACCAGCACCTCGGTTTACGGTGCGATCGGCCAGGCTCTGCCCAGTCCGCCGCCGGAAACGGTTCAGGAATTGCACGTCAATTCGGCTATGTACGACGCCTCTCAGGGCGCCAACAGCGGTGCACACATCGAGCTGACCACGAAGTCGGGGACCAACGCCATGCATGGCGGCGCCTACGACTACTATCAAACATCCAAGTGGAACGCTAATCAATGGTTCTACAACTTTAACCTGCTGCCGCGAGCCCCCATGCATCGCGAGGTTTACGGCGCTTATCTGGGTGGCCCGATCAAGAAAGATAAGCTGTTCTATTTTGTTTCCTATCAGGGCACACGTACCGACGATTCGTTGCTGTCCACTTCGCTCGCGGCAACTCCGCCCGGCCTGACCAGCAGTAATCGAGATGCCGTGGATCTGGCCGCTCTCGCGAATACCGATTTCGGTTTGAGCGGTGCCAATGCCATTCAGCCCGGTCAGATCACTCCTCAGGCGCTCGCAATAATGCAGACGAAGGCCCCCGACGGCAGCTACTGGGTTCCCAATGCCGCCACCGGTACTCAGCTAACGAATCTGCAAGGACAGTTTGCCGACGCGGTGGTGCAAGGCGGCAGTTCCGCTTTTCGAGCTGATCAGGTAAACGGCAATATCGATTATTTTTTCAGCGCGAAAGACCGTTTAGCGGGGAAATACTATTATCAACGCGATCCCAATACCACTCCCTTCGCCAACAGCACACTTCTTGGTTTCCCACAAACCATGCAGGCAGGAAGCCACGCGTTTTCTCTGGACAATACCACCTCAGTGACCCCTAACTTCACCTGGGAACAACGAATTGGGTTTATTCGCGAACTGGCCGACTCAGCGCAGAGCCAATTCCTGACCCCCGGCAACGTTGGCATAAGCTTGCTGGGCAAGAACCTGTTTCCCTCGTTGAACGTCTACGACATGGATGGCTTTGCTGACTCTCTCTACATTGGCCCCAGCAGCAACTTTGCCAACACGGGCATGTTCCAGAACAACTTTGAGGGCGCTACGAGTGTGCAGTGGGCTCACGGCCGACACAGGATATCCAGCGGCTTTAACTTCGATTACACGCAGCTCAATATCGTTAACAAGAATGATCAGTTGGCGATGCTGAATTTTGAAGATTTTCCTGGCTTCTTAACCGGTCAGGTTTGCAGCCCCAGCTCCCCCTGTGGTCATGAGACTCCGTCGGAAGTCCTCACGGGTGCGACCGGTCGCCACTATCGCACCAAACAAGCGGGAGCCTATGTGCAGGACAAGATTCGAGTTACATCAGAACTGACCGTCGATCTCGGGCTGCGATGGGATTGGGACGGCCCGCTTACGGAAATTAATGGGCTCCTCGCCAATTTCTATCCGCAGAATTATTCGTACAACGTGGCCACTGATACCGTCAACAACATTGGCCTCGTCATCGCGGGAGACAACAAGACGTTCCCAACGAAGGGCGTCGGTGATTCCACTCTCACCGGCCGACAGTGGGGTTTTGCTCCCCGCGTCGGATTTGCTTACAGTCCATCGCGCTTGAAAAATGTTGTGCTGCGCGGGGGGTTCGGCTTGTACTACGACCGCGGCGAATACTTCACGGAACTTTCCCCGCCAGCCGGTGGCGGAATTAGTGGTCCATTTGGCGTCACCGTGGAAGAACCTTTTGTGATTCCCTATTATGCTGTTAAGGGCGCGACTTTCGGGGTTCCGTTCGGTACGGCTGCTCCGCCGCCGCCGCCCTCGAACTTCTCCACTATCCAGACGCTGGTCCCGAACGTCAAGAATCTTATAATGCAGACAACCCCGTATTGCACTAACAACAATCTGACTTCGGGATGCACTCCGCTGCTTTTCGGCGGTTACGATCCCAGAAATACCCTGCCCTATTCCGAGAACTGGACTCTTGATCTGCAATGGCAGCCGCGAAACACCTGGCTGTTCACTCTGGGCTATGTAGGCAACCATGGCGTGCACGAGTTGATTCCGCTGGCCTTCAATCAAGCCCAAATCGCCACCCCAGAGCGTCCCCTGCTGGCCGGAGGCCCTTATCAGCAGAATTATTCCTACGGCTTCAACATGAATTGTTTTCCGATCTTCCCTTGTACTTACGCGAATCTGCAGGCGGGACCACTGATTCTTCCAGCTGAGAATGTCAACGCTCTTGTGCAAGGCGTCGGCACCGGAAACGCCTCTCTCCGTGCCCCCTACATCGGGTACGATCCAAATTCAGATTTCAACCGAGCGGTAGGAATCAGCAATTACAACGCTCTACAGGTAAGCGTCAACAAGCGATTCAGTCACGGGTTACAAGTGACAGGTTCCTACACCTATTCGCACACGCTCGATGAGCAAAGCGGGCTGGGACTATTCTTCAACGGCAACGATGCCACCAATCCCATTACGTCTTACGGAAACTCGGATTTCGACCGCACTCACGTTCTCTCCTTCAGCTACCACTATGAACTTCCAACTTTAGCCCACGGCAGTGGATGGGTAAAGCAAATCGTGAACGGATGGGGATTTAACGGAATCACGGTTTACCAGAGCGGGCAGCCCTACAGCGTGATTGACTACAGCGGAGGCGTCGCCGGTATCTACTGGGGCGGCGGGCAGGACACCATTTCAAATCCAATCGTTCCCGTCGGCGGCGTCGGAGCAACCTCGAAGCAGCCAGTGCTGCAGGGCACAACCGGTATCAACGGGGCGAAGCCGGTTCTCAATGCTGCGGCGTTCGGTCCGGTACCAGCTTTCGCACCCGGTACGAACGGTGTTCCGCCGTGTGCTCCTGGCACGCCACCGGTCTGTGACACCTTCGAAAATGGTTATGCCAGTGGCGGTCGCAATATTTTCCGCGGTCCCTTCCAGGAGCGCTGGGACTTTGGCACTTTTAAGAATTTCAAGATCAGTGAGAGATACGCTCTGAGATATGACGTAACGGCGTTCAATATTTTCAACCACCCCAGCTTCGATATCCCCAGCAATAGCGTCGATTTCAACGCCTTCTGCAACCCCCCAGGTCCAACTTTTTCTTGCTTGTCGATCGGATACGCGTATCCACCGTTTGGTCATCTCGGTCAGCTACAGCACACCGTCGGTAGCCCGCGCTTCATCCAGATGGCTCTCCATCTGGAATTTTGAGTTTTGGTTTCGTGTCTGCTGCCCCACCCGTCGCGGTTTCGACGGGTGGAAGTTCCTGTCGCCCCGCCCTTGACTCCCCTTCCCAATCAATACTTGGCCAGATACCCCTCCGCCACCCCGCTGGCGTTGTTGTACACGCCGACGATCGTACGGCGGTCATTGAGTCCGTAGGCAAACGTCCTGGTACCGCTCGAATCGCTAAATTTGCCGTATTTGCCTCCGCGAAGCAAGTCGCCCCAATAATGATCGTTGGAATCTTCCCAGGAAAAAACCACGTCGCCTGCAGTGTCGATCGCCCCAGCCGACGAATCCTCCGCGTTGGGAACATCAATCGTGGTGTAGGTAGTGCCGTCGTAAAGCGACGAGTGGGCGCTGCCGCCCGAATCAATCCACACCTCGGTCATCAGGCCGGCGTTGTTGATCCCTCCGCCCAGCGTGTACGAGGCGCCCGGCACGTCGAGCGTGGTATACGTCGCGCCGTCGAACAGGAACCCATGTACTCCGATGGAATCAACGAAATTGCCGTTAACCGCTCCCAGGTCGTTGATGCCGAGAGCCTGTGAACTGGTGGATCCAGCTGGACTGATGTCTGTGAATTTCCCTCCCGAATACAAGAACGCCTGCAGGCTCTCTTGGGAATTCGTGTAATCGCCCACAATGTCCCCGTTGTTGTTGATGGCGAAGCAGTACGTATTCGTGCCGTTCGGGTCGTCGAGCGTGGTCGCCTTTTTCCCGGCGAGCATGAAACCGTGCCGTGTCCCATTGGCGTCAACGTACGACCCGACCATGGCGCCGGAATTATTGATGCCGAAAACGCCCGTACTTTGTGACTTGGGAAACATGATTGTCTGAAACGTGAGCGTTAGAGTCGGCGCTGCCGCCGCTACCGTCGCGAAAGCGAATGCCAGGACAGCCATCAGTACGCACAGGCCTGATTTGCAATGCTTCATTGCCTTCTCCCTCAGTTGCGGAATTGCTACGACTGCCACTCTTCGGAACCTAAATGCCAAACCTCAGAAACTTCGTGGAGACGAACTATAGTCGAACCAGTACCGCTGTCAATAGAGCCTATCTTCTCTATCCGATCTATCCGACACATCTCACCCCGCGAGGGTGTGTGTCCGATCCTCCACGATTTCAGCGGCACGGACGGTGCTGAGCCTTCTGGCGGGTCTTTGATCTTCGATACCACCGGCAATCTCTATGGAACTACCGGCGGTGGCGGGACCAATAGTGTCGGTGCAGTCTTCGAGTTGGCTCCCGTGGCGCACGGGGCCTGGCGTGAGAGGGTTCTTTATAGCTTCAACAACACTGGAACGGACGGGTTCAATCCCAACGGCGGCCTGCTGTTCGATGCCTCCGGCAATCTCTATGGCACGACGGCAGACGGCGGCGTCTATGGTGCCGGCACGGCGTTCGAGATCATACATTAGCCTCAGTGTTCTGGCGTCGCGCGTGGCACTGGAAATTCGCGGTGTGGACCTCGAGTCATATTGGGACTTCCTGCAGCTCCGCGCGGAGTCGGCAGATGGCGTGTAACCTACGCTTCTTTTCGAAGGCTGGACAGTTCTTGCGCCACGGGGTCATGCCTTCGAGCCGAGGCGCAGAAGTTCTGCCCGCAGGCGCGAGTGCTGCTGGGTCATGTAGAGATAGCGCATTTCGTTGCGGGCGGATTTGTCGCGGATGATCTCGACGAGTTGTTGCTTTTCCCTCGACGTCCAACCGGCGAGGCCGGGGATAAGAGCCAGCACTAGCGACCAGTTCTCCAGGACTTGCCTCTGCTCTGGAGTCCAACGGGCAGGGTTGATTTTGAGAATGCGGGTAACGGCGGCGACGGAAGCCTGGCGAATTTTCCCGCTGTCTCCGTCGAACTCTTCGGCCATGCGGCGGTTGACGAGCAGGCCGAGATTGCGGGGGGAGAAGGTGTCCCAAGGGCCGGGTTGGCTCTCAGAGCGATTAGGAAAGTTGGCGCTTCCGAAGTTTGGGCGATCCAGTTCATAAAACATGTGGGCCTCGGCGAGGCGTTTCAAGATTCGAGCCGGCGTTTTGTATTGCGGGTTGACGGCGATCTTCTTCTCTTCCCTTTCGGTTAGCTTCACGAGGTCAGTGCGGCCGGGACGAAAACCTAGTTTGCGGTAGAACCAAAAAGCGCCGGAGTTGATGGCTTCGTCGTTGTTCAGGCCGATCTGGTAGGGATAGATCGAAATGCACTTTGCACCCGTCAGGGCGCACAGGCAACGCATTGCCTGGGCGTAGATCCAGGCGGTTTCTCCGTGGCGATACGTGTAGAAAGTGTTGAAGCCGACCTCCATCCATTCGCAGAGTCCGATGGCCTCGACATAATTGATGGGAACACCGTTTTTCAGCGTGTAGCCGGCGAGATAAGCGCGGAGCGGGAGTCGGCGGTCCGGAGGCAATCCCCAGAAATGCATAACTACGCCGCGGCCGAGGTCGGCGCGGACGACGGTGCGCGGGTCGCCGAGCGTGGTGCCGTAGAGTTCGCGATAACGCACGACCATGATTTCGCGGATGGCGTGCATGACGGATTCTCCGGCGGCGACGGAGAGTTTCTCTAGCTTGGGCGCGGACTGCGCAAGCTCGCGGGAGAGAGACACTTGGCTGCGTTGGATTAGGGGGCCATTGTGGAGGTAGAAGCCGCGGGGACGCGTCCATTTGCGGGTGCGGCAGAGCTTCAGGTTTTCAAGTCTCCAGCGCACCGGGAGACGCAGTGAATCGTAGAGTTCAGCGCGTTGGCGGCCTATGAGCGGGAGTTGCGCGAAGCGGCGAAGGAGCCAGGGGAGCGGATTCTCGCGACCCCGGGCGGCATCGAGCCAGCGCAGCCAGGGGATGTTGGCCTCGACGTCGGCATCTTCTTCAAGCAGCTGAATGAAGCGTGGCCAGGTGGAGCCCCGAGCACGCTCCGATTGATAGTCATCCCAGTAATCGTCCCAAGCGATTTCGACATTGCGGGGAATGCGCCGCACGAGCCACCGAACGACGTCGAAGGAGAGTGTGTCCTGCATTGTTGTGCCGGCGATGCCGGAGGTGTCGAAGTCGTCGAACACGGACATGTCGGCGTTCGCGGCGCGAAGCTTCTCGATGCGTTGGTGGAAGGTATTGAGAAGACGTTCCACGCGCGGCACGTGAGACGCAGCGTGAGGGAAGGCACGGAGGAAGAGCAGGCACTCGTGGAAGCGGATGAGGGAGCGTGGATCGGCAAACTGGAGGCGTGAGACTTGGCGGAGGAGCTTGGCGATGAGAGCGGCGTGGCGGGAGTCGAAGCGGTTCTTGGCAGTTTCGATCTGGGTGAGGAGTCGGTTGGGATCGCGAAAAGTGGGCTGCATGGGCGGCCAGATAGTGTAACGCAGTAGGGAACGGGAAGAATCGGCCCCATTTACCGTGTTGCCCGCGTCTGCGCCTAGGGCGTTACCTCAGAAACCACGCCCAAGTCACTCGCCCCACCTAACTCGGTGGTGCCGTGGATGTTAAAGGGCGTGAGGCTCGCGCCCGGGCCGCTTCCGACTGGGAGACCCCACGATTCCTTTCCGAACCGGGGACGGACTTCAAGCTATCCGCATGAGAAGCATCCTGAATCGTCATCATAAATCCGTATCATTCGGATTAGCCTCTACCCTTCTTTCACCTTGAAGAAAAAAAGCGTGCTGCTAATTGCAATTGAGTGCACACTGGGGGTGTTTCGGGCAGCTTGAGAACTTACGTAACTATTTGATAACATTATACCTTACATCGATTTCCTCGAAAGGCAAAACTGGCAGCAGGATTGCTCCGTGTTAGACGCCTTGACACAGGTGCTGTTCCGGGATAAGCTTCGCCGGCCTTAGATACTTCCAGGTACTTCTCGGGGCCGTCTAATCGCATCGCGAGGGATTATGGCCAAACATTCGGGCGTATGCTGGCTTGCCGCCAGACTGACTCTTGTAGGTCTTCTGGGACTGGTTTGCCAAACAGCCTTTGGGCAACAATATCTCTTCAACCGCGCAGACTTCGCCGCCGGCAACGGGCCGCGCTCGGTCGCTGCGGGTGACTTCAATGGCGACGGAAGACCGGACTTGGCGGTTGCCGACACCTTCGGCGACAAGATTTCGGTATTGCTGGGGCAGGCGAATGGTACCTATGGGTCGCCAGTGGAGTACAGCACCGGCACCTTTCCCGCCTGGGTCGCAACCGCGGACTTCAACGGAGACGGCAAACTGGATTTGGTGACGGCCAATGAGAATGAAAGCACCGTCTCGGTGCTTTTGGGCAATGGGGATGGCACTTTTCAAACTCAGCAATCTTTCGCGACAGGTTCGGGTCCTTTTTCGGTAATTACTGCCGATTTCAACGGAGACGGCAAGGTGGACCTCGCCGTCACCAACCTCACTGCCAACACCGTTTCGATTTTGCTGGGCAATGGAAACGGAACTTTTCAGACTCACCAGGACTTCGCGACCGGAGACTATCCCGTAGCGGTGACAGCCGGCGATCTCAATGGAGATGGCAAGCTGGATCTGGCAGTTGCCAACTCCAGCAGTAACACGATCTCCGTGTTGCTGGGAAACGGCAACGGCACATTTCAGACGCAACAGACCTTCGCCACGGGATTGAGTCCGCAATCGGTTGTTACAGCCGATTTCAATCTGGACGGCAAGTTGGACCTGGCCGTTGCGAACTTTTCGGATGGTACGATTTCCTTACTTTTGGGCACCGGAAGCGGGACTTTTGGAGCCCAGACGACCTTCCCGACTGACACTGGCCCCCAGGAGTTGATCACGGCCGACTTCAACGGGGATGGCAAGCCCGACCTCGCGACAGCCAACACCACTTTCGGCACCTCCTCGGTTCTGCTGGGCAATGGCGACGGAACTTTCCAGCCGCACCTCAACTACGGCGCAGGTTTTGGACCGGAGGGAATTGCAACTGGGGATTTCAACGGGGATAGCATTCTTGACCTTGCCATTGTCAACAACGGTTCGGATTCGGTTTCCATTCTGCTGGGTAACGGAGGTGGGACTTTTTCTTCCCGGATAGACCATGCCACCGGTCTTGCAAAAACCGACGCCAGTCCTCGCTCGATGGTAGCCGCCGATTTCAATCTGGACGGCAAAATGGACTGGGCAACGGGCGACGAGATTAATAAGGTGGCTTCAGTCGCGCTGGGCAATGGCGATGGAACCTTCCAGGCGCAGCAAAACTTTCCCACCCAGACCGACCCGATTGCCGAGGTTGTAGGTGATTTCAACAATGACGGCATTCCTGACCTTGCCGTAGCGGATAACGTGGCTAACGACGTTTCTGTGCTGCTGGGCGTCGACAATGGAACTTTTCAGACACAAAAGACTTTCGCCGTAGGTTTGGCGCCAACTTCGGTAACCACAGGCGACTTCAACGGCGACGGGAAACTCGATCTGGCCGTGGCCAACGAGAACACGAATAATGTTGCTGTTCTGCTGGGCAACGGCGATGGGACCTTTGGGACCGCAACTTTTTATAGCCCCGGCACCCACCCCGTGTTCATAGTCACAGCAGACATGAATAATGACAAGAAACTTGATCTGATTGTGGCCAATAACCTGGGAAATAGCGTCTCGATTCTATTGGGGAACGGAGATGGAACATTCCAGGCGGCGAAGACTTTTGGCGCCGATGACGGCCCCACCTCGGTGGCAATCGCCGATTTCAATGGCGACGGAAATATGGACGTGGCCGTGGCCGACTCGCTCGGCTTCCAGGTAAGCGTGCTGCTCGGAAACGGGGATGGCACGCTGCAAGCGCCTTTAACGAACTCCACGCTGGGCGGACCTTCGGACGTTATGACCGGCGACTTTAATCAGGATGGCAAACAAGACATCGCCGCATCAATCTCCAACTGCATTGACGTAACCTGCATTCCGTCCTACGGTGGAGTGGCGATTTTGCTCGGAAACGGAGACGGCAGTTTCCAGCCCGCGCTTTATTACTCTGCCGGCAGAGTCCTGGCCCACGCCAATGTGGGATCGGGCCAATTCCAAGAGGCATTAGGGATTGCCGATTACAATGGCGACAAGATCCCGGATATTGCGGTCGCGAACCAAGGCGATAATACGGTCTCGGTCCTAATTAATAACCCGATGATCGCAATCTATCCTCCCGTTTTGAATCTTGGGAGTGAAGCGGTGGGGTCCTCGAGCAACCCGGCGACCATGACCGTGAGCAACCCGGGGGTGGTGCCGGTGAAAATCACCGCGGTTCAGGCCAGCGGCGATTATTCGCAAACCAGCAGTTGTCTCACGACCCTCGATGCCGGTTCGAGCTGTGACATCAGCGTGACGTTCAAGCCCCTTTCTCCCGGCACTCGCGGGGGGACGATCGTGCTCACGGACAATGCACTCAGTGGCTCACAAACGGCAGGGCTGACCGGCAATGGCACGGGCACTGGCGCGGCGGTAACCTTCTCTCCCGCCAGCCTAACCTTCCCGGTTCAACTGGTGAATACCACCAGCGCTGCGCAGAACGTTACCCTGACAAACAGCGGGAATCAAACGTTGACCGTCACCAAGGTGGCCGCCAGCGCGAACTTTGCTGAGACCAATACCTGCACCAGTGTGGCGCCCGGCGCCAATTGCGTAATCAGCGTGACCTTCTCGCCCAATGCGGGTGGTACTGAGGCCGGCACGCTGCAGGTGACCGACAACGCCGGGGGTAGTCCGCAGGTAGTCGCGTTGACGGGAACCGCCAGCTTCGTGAAGGTATCTCCATCGAGTCTGACCTTCGCGACGCAGACCACGCTCACCAAGAGCAAGGCCCAGACGGTTACCATCACCAACACCGCTGCCAAAGCCTCGCTTACCATTAGCAGCATCACCATCTCGGGCGCGGATACGGACGACTTTACAGAGTCGACGAACACTTGCGGATCGACTCTCGCTGCCGGCGCAAGTTGCACCGTCAGCGTGACTTTCGAGCCTGGAGTGGGCGGCGCAAGAACTGCGAGCATCCTGATCAGCGATAGCGATCGTGCCAGCCCGCAGACGGTAAGCCTTCTGGGGACAGGCGTGACGCTAAGTTTCACCCCGTCGAGCTTGGCGTTCCCCAAAACAACTGTGGGTTCCTCGAGCAGCCCGCTGACGGTGAACGTGAAGGACGTGGGAACGACAACCATAGTTTTCAATCCCATCGTCATCACGGGTGCGAACCCCGGCGACTTCTCCATCGACGCCTCGAGCACGATGTGTGAAGAGAACGTTTTTGCAGGACAGACCTGCACCATCACCGTGACCTTCAAGCCCACAGCAACCGGCCATAGATTGGCGGATCTTACCGTCATCGACGATGCCGGCGGCAGTCCGCAAACCATTCCGCTCAGCGGAACCGGTGACTGAGGCTTTGGGCGTGCCTGCCACTGCGGTTGGGAGCAGGCGATTGGAGCGGTGACGCAGTTTGAAGTTCAGATTCTATGTGGATGCAGGCCGCTGGTCTGCAACGGTTGAAAGGAGCTACAGAGGAGCAGATTATGTTTAACTCAGGTAAGGTAGGCTCGGCTTCGTCCTCGAAATCTGCGGTGCGGGTAAGCATATTACTGACACTGCTGGTTTTTGGCTTGCTCCGCTTTACTGCAATCATGGTGGTACACGCACAAACGGCCAGCGATCCCGGAGTGCGTGGAGGGCCTCCCGGCGCGGGCAACTGGTTCACCAACTTGACTCCGCTCGAAGAAGGGGAGTTCCAGATATTGTTTTCCAACTTCGTCGAGCAAGAGGAGGTAACGACCGGAGGGGGCGGAGACGTGCTCAGAACCGGGCTGGGCCCCAGGTTCGACTCCAATAGCTGCAACAGTTGCCACGCCTATCCGGCAGTGGGGGGATCAAGCCCGCCGCAGAACCAGCTGTTTTCGGTGTACCAGCTCAACGGCGCCAAGAACGAGATGCCCTTCTTCGAGACGCCTAATGGACCTACGTTGGTGGCGCGCTTTCCGTTCCAGACAGATCTGAAAACACCGGATGGGCACGTGCACGCCCTCTTCGTTATAACCGGCCGAAGCGATGCCGGTGCCTGCAATATCGCGCAGCCTGATTTCGTTACTGCGGCCGCGACCAACAACCTGATCTTCCGCAATACGACGCCCACATTCGGCGGCGGAATGCTCGAAGTCATCAAGAATTCAGACCTCATCAACAACGGACTCGCAGTGTGCAACAGCAGCCAGAATCAGGGTGTTTGCGGCCATCCCAATCTTCAGCCCGATGGCAGTGTCGGCCGCTTTGGATGGAAGGCTCAAAATCGCTCGCTGCTCACTTTCTCGGCGGAAGCCTACAACGTGGAAGAGGGCGTTACCAACCTTTTCTTTCCGAATGAGATAGACGAAACTCCCGGGTGCGTGCTGAATCCGCTTCCGGAGGACCAGATCAACTTCGATCCCACGGTTCCGCCCAAGATGTTTCCGGGCGACCCAGAACGATTCGCGATTACCATGCGCTTTATGGCTCCGCCGGCCCCGGGCACGTGCCCTGGCGGAAATGCCGGGAGCTGCACCAACGGTCTGGTGCAATTCACCAATGTGGGATGTGCGCTCTGTCACACTCAGTCGTTTACCACGCCGCCTCATGTAATTACACCCTTGAGCAATGCTCAAGCCTTCTTGTATTCCGATGTGTTGGTTCACCACATGGGACCGTGTAACGCGGACAATGTCGCCCAGGGATCGGCTGCGGGCGATGAGTGGCGCACCACGCCGCTGTGGGGAATCGGGCAGCGGGTTTTCTTCATGAGCGATGGGAGAACAAGCGATATCGTTCAGGCTATCGAGGACCACTCCTGTGCAGGCAATAGCCAGTATCCGGCCTCGGAAGCCAACCAGGTGATTACTAATTTCAATGCCCTGTCAGCGGAGAATCAGCAGGATCTGATTAATTTCCTGCGCTCCCTGTAAGAGTAAATTTTTCGGGGCAAGATCATTATTTCGGGCAAGATTATGGACCAGCGAGGTCGCCGAAAGGAGTAGTTCATGTTCAGGCAGGTATATCACAACTCAAAGACTCCGCGCAGCCGCAGAATGGTGAGGGTGTTGGTCTTCTCGGCGCTGCTCTTAATGCTGCCCTCGGGAATCACGGTATTGGGCGGCGGGAAACAGCCCATCACCGTTAAAGACCCTGGTGTGCGCGGTGGGCCGCCCGGCGCCGGTGGCCCCGTTGCTGGTATTTGTACAAGCAAGAATCAAACCGGCTGTGGTGCAGCTACAGGTGGTGAACAGCGAGTGTGGCTGGCCACCCAGTCAACCTTCAAGCAGGTCAACTCGGTGACTGGCACAGCGCCCATCGGCTTGGGTCCGCGCTTCAATTCCAACAGTTGCGTGAGTTGCCACTCGCAGCCGGCTCCCGGCGGCGCCAGTCCGCCTTCCAATCCGCTGTTTTCGGTTTATCAACTGGACGGCGCTCAGAACACCATGCCGTTTTTCGAAAGCACGAACGGCGCGGCGCTGGACGGGGTGTTTCCGTTCCTGCCAAATACGCAAACTCCGGACGGAACCGTGCACCAGCTCTTCACCGTTACAGGCCGGAGCGACGCTTCCGGCTGCAGCATTTCGCAGCCGACGTTCGTACAGAGCAACCTGGCTACTCGGAATCCGATTTCCACTTTTGGTGATGGCTTGATCGAGATTATTCTCAGTTCAGATATCAAGAACAACGCGGCCGCCGTTTGCAGCAGCAATAGCCTGGGCATCTGCGGCACTCCAAATACCAGCGGGAACGATGGTTCGGTTACCCGGTTCGGGTGGAAGGGCGACCTGCGTTCGCTGCAGTTTGCCTCGGGCCTTTTCTACAACGTGGAGATGGGCGTCACGAACGAGATGTTTCCCAACGAAATCGATGAGACTCCCGGGTGCAACCCTAATCCGTTGCCGGAAAGCAGCACGAACTTCAACGCTGGAATACAAGATTACCAGTTCCCCGGCGATCCGGAGCGGTTCGCGATTTTCATGCGCTTCCTGGCTCCTCCGACTCCGGGCAATTGCCCCGGCGGAAACGCCGCCAGTTGCATCAATGGCCAAGCGCAATTCAACGCTATAGGTTGCGTGTTGTGTCATACAACCTCATTCACTACACCGGCCAGTTCGACCGGTCCAGGACTGAGTAACCAGGTGGCCACGCTTTATTCGGATCTGGTACTCCATCACATGGGACCTTGTTTGGCCGACAACGTGGTGGCGGGAGCGGCGCAGGGGGATATGTTCCGTACACCGCCCTTGTGGGGAGTTGGCAAACGCATGTTCTTCCTGCACAACGGCATAGAGACGGACATCATAAAGGCGATAGGGGATCATAATTGTGCGGGAAATAGTCAGTATCCTGCTTCGGAAGCGAACGCAGTGTATCAGAATTTCAAAGCGCTTAACGGGACGCAGAATCAGCAGGACCTGATCAATTTCCTGCGTTCTCTGTAAGATGCACCACAGGCCATGGAGTTTAATCATGGCCTTCCGCCCAGGGGGGACGTAAACGCGTTAAGTCGAGGTTCAAGCGTTGGGCCACCAATCGGTGAGGCAGCCGAGGAATGGCCTGTGGTTTCCCTCATAGAGTAAAAATCTTGAGCGAAGGAGGCCACTTGAAATGAACTGTTCAATCCCCCGTGGGTGGTGGATTGTAAACCTGATTGCCATTGTTTTGGGAGCGTTTAGCATGAACGCTCCTGCTCAACAGGACAGCCAACTAAGCAAACAGGTCCAACACCCTCCCGATCTCACTGCCATCCAGCATTTCGTCTTTATCGTCAAGGAGAATCGCTCCTTCGACGATTACTTCGGCACTTTTCCGGGTGCGAATGGCGCCACCACTGGACTTATTTCGACGGGGCAGGTAATTCCTTTAGGACATATGCCGGACGTGACACCGCGCGACGTCAGCCACGACTGGAACGCCACCCGGCTCGCCATGGACTTCGGCAAGATGGACAAGTTCGATCTTATCCTCGGGTTTTCCGGCAGTATCGCACAGTGCAATCTGAACGGCGACTATATGTGCTACAGCCAGGTTACAGAGGCGGATATTCCGAACTATTTTTCTTATGCCAGATATTTCGCCCTGGCGGACAACAACTTTTCGAGCATCACCGCCGAAAGTTTCGCCAATCATATGTACACGGTGGCGGCACAATCAGGAGGGGCGATTACCGACCCTTACCCTCCGACCTTCCCGGGATGTGACGCTAAACCAGGAACCTATGTCCAGGTAATTGCGGAGGACGGATCCAGCACCACCGAATTCCCCTGTTTCACCTTCGAAACGCTGGCAGATAGTCTGCAGGCGGCGGACATTACCTGGAAGTATTACTCTCCTGGCGAAACACCCTGGAATCCCCTGGATGCAATCGCGAGCATCCGCAATTCTGGTCTGTGGCAAACCAACGTGGTACCTACGACTGATTTCCTCACTGATGCCACCAAGGGGACTTTGCCATCCGTCAGTTGGCTCGTCGGCGATAACGAGGAAATGGAACATCCAACGAAGAGTATCTGCAACGGCGAGAATTGGACGGTGCAACAGCTCAATGCGGTCATGCAGGGGCCGGACTGGGGCTCGACCGCAGTCTTCATTACCTGGGATGAGTTCGGCGGGCTGTATGACCACGTGGCGCCGCCGTCACCACCGCTCGACGAGTATGGACTGGGCCCACGGGTGCCGATGCTCATCATCTCCCCTTATTCGATTTCGGGGTATATTTCCCACACCCAGTATGAATTCTCATCGTTCCTAAAGCTGGTCGAGGAGCGTTATAACCTCGCCCCGCTCACCTCACGGGACGCCAACGCCAACGATATGCAGGACAGCTTCGACTTTACCCAGACGGGGCTGTCGCCCTTAATTCTCAAGGCCCGCCAATGCTCTCCTGTCTCCACCACTAGCGAGGCCTTTCTTCCCCAGGTGGTCGGCCAGCCCAGTCCGGGCAAAGTAGTTACGTTAACCAACTTCACCGAGACGACGCTTAGCGTCAAGGGCATCAAAGTCAGCGGCGCAGCATTCAGCGACACTACGACCTGCAGCGCGACGGTCGCGCCGGGTTCCTACTGTACTGTGACCGTGACATTCACGCCGGGGAAAACCGGCACAGCTATCGGCGCCCTCACGTTCACTGATAGCGACCCCACCAGCCCCCAGGTGGTCAGCCTGAGTGGGGTGGGGACCAGTGTTGCGCTGAGCCCTAATCCCTTGTCCTTTGGCACCAAGACAGTTGGAGTATCGAGTGCGCCCAAGGCAGCGACGCTGACAAATTCGGGGACCACTGCCTTGACCATTTCCAGCGTGGCCGTCAGCGGCGATTACACGGAAAGCGGAACTTGCACGAACACCCTGGCCGCTGGAGCAAGCTGCACCATTGACGCGAAGTTTGCTCCCAGCGTAACCGGCACGAGATACGGTTCGATAACGGTTACAGACAGCGATCCGGCCAGCCCGCAGGTGCTCAACCTGACTGGAATAGGAACCGATGTGTCCCTGTCGCCCCCCCGGCTGGTGTATAACAACCAGGTCGTTGGCACCACCAGTCCTCCGCAGAATGCGACGCTCACCAATCTGGGCAATAGTCCGCTGAACGTCAGCAACATCTCGTTTCTGGGCGACATCAGTCAGGTCATTACGTACGACTTCAGCCAGACCAACACCTGCCCGGGCACTTTGAATCCCGGCGCCAGTTGCACAATCAGCGTT